>Ga0157363_1000825_pt1 | contig 24604 bp, 25 predicted proteins | sample AttsexASBM1_FD_111477 | JGI IMG/M metagenome (GOLD analysis project Ga0157363, IMG submission 111477) | Fungus gardens microbial communities from leaf cutter ant in Ribeirão Preto, State of São Paulo, Brazil - Atta sexdens ASBM1 | ecosystem: Host-associated > Fungi > Mycelium > Unclassified ... | reverse complement strand
ATCAATTATATGTGGATATATCATTAGTGTATGGTTTCATTTTTATGAAGATAAAAATATAATATAATTTTTTTCATTTTTTTTATATATATATATATATATATATATATATATATATATATATATATATATATCATTATCTTCATCGAAAATTATTTTTACATTTAAAATATTTTGAGATTATCTAAAAGAATGTAGATTTGCTGGCAATAAAAAATATGATTTATATATGCATGCATTTAAAAAATTATTACTTTCAAATATATAGTACACTGTTAAAAATGTTATGAAATTTAATGTATCTGCAACTGAAAAATATATTTGTGTACATGTACATAAAATTTAAGTTATTAATTTTATTTTCATTGACAATATTAAATATTTTTAATGTATTTGCTTGAAATTTGCTTTCATTACATGAAAGAAGCATTACAGAAGCAATTTCTAGTGTTTTTTTTAATAATGTATATGAATATGCTAATGAATGTTAATTAATTTTGTGGTCCAAAAATTTTTCCAATATCTTCAAGTGAAAATAGAAAAGTTATGATACGATAGAATCTTCTATAAAAAAATCTTTTTATCTTTTAGATTTTAAGCTGTATTGGATAATTATAAAATTGAATGTCTATTGCTTAAAGCTTATGATTCAATAATAAAAAATATCCAATTGCAACAATATAAAGAATTTGATTTCTAATGTTTTTTTATTCACATGCATTTATTATTAAATTAACGTATTTTGATGATTAGGAAATAACGTAGGTAGAAAATATTTAAGCCACGAGTTTCTTTCGAACAACTTCCTTTTCCAAACAATTCCAAAAATAGTCAAACATTTGTTTCGAATAAGTACTCCGAATTCTATACAACCCAGAATTTTCGAATACTCGCACATCTCCAATTATATCAGTCATAATAATGACAATTTTCATAACTCTAAAAAAGTGATCTCCAATTTATACAATAATTCAATTAAAGCTGATATACTACACATTTAACTTTCACAGTAGACAAACTATTTTCTTTTTCGTTAGCTCTTTACCAGTTGCAATTTTCTATTTTTTGGCATCTGCCGTAACAGTCATCTATTGAATTAAAAAAAAAGATCAGGAACTGCCCTTCCATAAATAAGATAATAAACGGTGATAATGAAGTTGGAAAGTGTCAAGTGCAACTTTTGTTAAATGAAAGATTATACTTACGATTATCGCACGTTCCTTGACGACAAGAAAATTATTCAATATTCACAATACATGTCTCAAGGAGTTTTAGTTAACTCGATTCAATTAAAAACGTAATTTAATCCCTGTCATATTCCTTCGAGTCTATATGCAAATATTATTCGTACTATCTCATTCTAATCTTATAGTATACATTTTTCCATATACAATTTTAATGAATAATTATGTGTATAGGTGTAATATGCGCGCACACACTTATACGCATAAATCTAATTATTTTGCCATTGGAGATATGTGACAATCTCTTAAGATGCATTAAAAAAAAGCATCATAAAGAAAGATAATAATTTGATTGATCTGCCTATTGGGAAAATTTCAAGCTTTGCAGACAATCGTCAGATACATATCGTAATTAAATTTTTTTGCTCGAAGTTTTTCATGCATTGAACGACATCTCATTACATTAATTAAGCAAGACACTTGACACTGTCAGTGATTAATAGAAACAATGGAAGAAGTTGCTGCTGAATGACTTTCCTGGTATGAAAATTGGGGAAAATGTTCTTGTTCTTCTGCTATAGAATTCAAACCCCCTCCACTACCCAAACAGCCCTGATCTGGGGGTGTAAGTTCAACACTTTCGCCGGTAAATTCACTATCAAAATATCGAGTGTCAATATCTGAAGTCACTTGCGGCTTAAAGGGTGGAGGAATCTTCTTCTGGACAAGATCTGTCCAATTGATACATGAGAAAAATGCATGATTCATGATGTCCTTTGCATCATTAGGTCCACCGCCTAATCTTTTACTTGGATCCTTTATTAATAAACCTATAAAAATAGCACAAATATAAATTTTTTCTTTATTTAAATACATTTGTAATCATTGAAATTTGTAGTATTTACCACCAAGCATCTCTCTTGCTTCATTGCTAATCATCTTAGGAAACCTTACTTCTTCCAATAAAATAAGCGTAAATAGCTTTTCATGATCTTTGTTATAAAAAGGTAATCGACCACACATCATTTCATACATGACTACACCTACACCCCACCAATCCACAGCTCGTCCATAATCATTATCTTCAAGTACTTCTGGTGCCAAATACTCTGGTGTTCCGCAAAATGTCTTTGTTGTTCTTCCTATGGTTATATAATTAATCTCATAAAAATTCTTATTTAACACTTCACTAGTTTTAATTTAAAATTATATAATAGTATAATGGCTCAATAATTTTAAAAACAGATTAATGAAAAAGAGCTACGAGAATTTTATTTAGGGTCAGAAATTTTACTTATAAAATTGGAAGATAAGTAAAAAAATGTTTTAATAAATTAATTATGAAATTTAATAACATGCCGGCTAATAACAAACGTTTCAATCATGATCAGATCATTATCAATCAATGTTTACAAAGTACATCTAAACGGTAACAACACATAACATAAAAAGTCGATCAAAAATTGAAAATTTTGTTGTTAGTTGGCATATTATTAAATTTCATAATTAATTTATTAAAACATTTTTTTATTTTATAGATAAAATTTCTGGCTCGTAGCCCTTTTTCTTTTAACTAGTTTTAATTTATTTTTCAATGAATGATACAAACCATACGTAATATCCTCCTTGCATAAACCAAAGTCAGCAATTTTAATATGCCCATCTTTATCCAAAAGGAGATTTTCCAGTTTGAGATCACGGTATATAATGCCTTGCGAGTGCAAGTAACCTAAGGCCGATATAATCTCTGCTCCATAAAATCGAGTACGATCTTCGCCAAATACCCGTGATCGACTCAAATGGAAAAATAATTCGCCACCGTTAACATATTCCATAACAAAACACAACCTGTCCGCCGTTTGAAAACTGTATTTCAAAGACTGAAAATTTACGAATATGTTTACAATATTACAATTCGATACAGACAGCTTTTATTTTACAAAATATAAAATTGCAAAATATAAAAATATCTAATAATAATGTATACTTTAAGCGGTATTTTACGTACGATTAAAAAAGGATGATTAGTAGTACGTAATACTCTGTTTTCAGTAAGTGTATGTGCCACTTCATCTTTACGGATAATAACTTCCTTTCGTAAAATTTTAATAGCGTATAAATGTCCTGTCGCTTTTTCTCTACAAAGAATTACCTTTCCAAACGTTCCTTTCCCCAAAACTTTTAAAAATTCAAAATTTTCCAGCGTCTGAAGCAAACATGAACAGAAATTATGAATAAAATTAATCTTTGTATTTATTTTTGTATATTTAATACTTAATATTATATGTAAAAATAAATAATATACATGCAATGGTATAACTTATAACTGAGTAATGTGTTTCTCAGAAAAAATGATTTAGTTAAATAATTAAAAATACAAAGTTAAAAACTTACTACTTTCTTCTTGCCGGTACTTTTACTACTTGAAGTTCCTTGGACACTGAACTTTGCTGATAATTCATCGATACTACCACCGTCTATATCAGAAGATACAACACCTAAGGAACTACAAGAGTCAGACCTAGCACCTACTGACGATTCCATGTCAACATCCTCCGAGGAAGAAGATTGTTGCATTTGTGGTTGTTCTTGTTGTTGATTTTCTTCATTTGCTAACCTATCTGCTACATATCTGCAAAAAAATATGAGAAAGAGAGTTAGATAAAACATTGAAAATGGAGCATCAAAGAACTCAATATTTTAGAGCTTGCAAGATTGCTATTAAAATCAAACCTGATCGCTGCTACCCAGTCTTCCCTTTCTTGCTCTGTTTCCACATGAAACGTCCTTTCAATTACAGTTGTCCACTGGAGGCCTCTGATAACAAATGTATAGGGTTTAGGTCTGTCCACTGACATAATTTGGCACCCACGCACTGTAAAATTATTTAATGGCTGGGTAGAAGTTTGCGTAGCCATCTGTGGATCAGGTTTCGCCTTGAATCCAACCAATGTACCATCGTCTCTCAAGACAAAATATCTTGACCTCCAATTTTTAATGTGCTCTCCTACAAGAAATTATATGCATTTTAATTCTTTATACATAAATACTTAATTGAAAAAATTCAACTCCAAAAAATCTTTAAATGCTTGAACTTTCCTGTTTAAATTACTCCTCAAATCTTCTTATAAGGATATATTATAAAATTTTTAATTAATATATTTAATAAATAAAATAAAAATAAAAAAGAAAAGAAAATAGAAATAAAATGGAAAAAAAATTAAACATGATTTTTTATTAGAGGGTCCAATGCTAATTTAATTTTCCTCAAGACGCTTCATTGTTTTCATGTTTTGTAGCTCACTGGGCTACAAAATTGCATATTGCGATTGTTTTTTAAACAAAATATGAAAACAAGATAGACTTTTAACTTCTACGAAAGCAATATTCCGTCTTTGCTTGGACATAAAAATAAGATTTCATCATGAGTCTTCTATCGAAGTTCTACGTTCGAGTGGACGGAACGGACGTTTCGTAAATACGATTCGTAAATAATTTCGTAAGAAATAATTTGACATTATCTTCTTTTCTGCATTGCGTTCGACGACAGGCAGCGGCACGTGTTTGTAACACCCAGTCCGCGCGTGACATACGCTCGTGCGTAACTACGTAGAGAGGAGCGCACGACAGTCGGAGTAATGAAAGCTCCGGACTTCGGTAAACATTAGGCAAAACATAAATATTATGGCATTACCGCGTTTTTGAAGCCATCCTTCTTTAACGATACGTTGACTGCCGCTACCGCTGCCGCTGACGCCGCTACCGCTGCCGCTGCCGCTGCCACCGCTGCCGCCGCCACCGCCACCGCCACCACCGCCGCCGCCGCCGCTGCCACCGGACGCTGCGACGTTCATCGCTGCGTCCCCCATCACTCGCTCGTCGATATGAACTTGTCGATATTCCGGCGACGCTCCAAGTTCCGTCTTACGTCGGGAATCTCACAAAAATCGCGAACACGCAGTAGCGGGAGTGGTGCGCGTATGTAAACTGGAGTAATCATAGATACGCGTGCGGCAGGTAATGCATATGTACATACACACTGACCGTCGACGTGATCACGCTGAAACTGAGATACGTCAGAAGCGGCGCGACGATCGCCCCAAGTTTAAAGTGTTTTCATGAAAGGACAAACTGCCAAATAAATAGGTCTGTTTTTTCCAACTGAATTGTATGGTTTAACTTTTTTTTCTTTACATGCTGAAGAAAAAAAAAGAAAAGAGAGGAATAGTTTAATTTAGAAGAAAAGTATAGCTGAAAAGAAAGGCTCAATAGTTATTACATTTAATTTTAATAGTTATTTGATCCAACCAATCACATCAATTAGAACACAATAGATTTGCTACTGTTTTATGGTTGTCTGCTGAGATAGGACCATTCTTCTAGATCTGAAAATATAATCCAATCAGCGCGAAGAAAATTTCCAATAGTTGCAATACGGTTTTAACGCACGTTGTCTATCTGCAAAAATTCTGTCGATGACAGTTAGACAGCAAAATAAGTCAAGATGGCAGTTACCATGGATTCTGTAAGAGAAAAAGCGCTTCAAGATTATCGAAAGAAGCTTTTAGAACATAAAGAAGTTGAGTCACGACTCAAGGAAAGTAAGATATTTTCGTAAATATTATAAATTTTATATAATAAAATTTCATTTGCAAAGTACATATCTCGGAGGCTCATAACCTCTCAGATCTCTCTTGTCAAGTTTTCTTTAGTCTATATTTTATTCGTAGATACATTTTTCTTGTGATATTATTGTATTGATATTTTTTTTTAACTTTTTATTTTATGTCTTACAATTAATTTATTTTAAAAACCATGTATGTACTTTCTAGTGAGAGAACATCTCAAGGATCTGACAAAGCAATATGACAAGTCTGAAAACGATTTAAAGGCATTACAAAGTGTTGGACAAGTATGTTGTCGAAATGTTATAACTTAATAATTTATGATTATGTTCTATTTCACAATCTTTATCTTACAGATTGTTGGAGAAGTATTGAAACAACTTACAGAAGAAAAGTGTAAGTATTTAATTTATTGTATGTTTGACTAATGTCTCTATCTTGTTATATTTAATTTTAAAGATGGCTAAAAATTTCAAGTCTTATTATAGTCTTATTATAGTGATGCTGTTTACATTTTGTAAGAATAATGAGATATATATTTAACATAATAAATATTTGTTTAGTTATAGTGAAAGCAACAAATGGTCCACGTTATGTTGTTGGATGTCGACGTCAATTGGACAAAAATAAATTAAAATCTGGAACTAGAGTTGCTTTAGATATGACAACTCTTACAATCATGCGTTATTTACCACGTGAAGTAAAAAAAACTCACTAATTTATCTTTAGAAAGATTGTTTTCTAATTCTTCAAAAATTTATTCGTATTGTTGCTTTTTAGGTTGATCCATTAGTTTATAACATGTCTCATGAAGATCCTGGCCATGTGACTTATTCTGCAATCGGTGGTTTGAGTGAACAAATACGTGAATTGCGTGAAGTTATAGAACTGCCATTATTAAATCCTGAACTTTTTCAAAGAGTTGGAATTACTCCTCCCAAAGGATGCTTGTTATATGGTCCTCCAGGTACTGGAAAAACATTATTGGCAAGAGCTGTTGCCAGTCAGTTAGATGCAAATTTTTTGAAAGTTGTTTCGAGCGCTATTGTTGATAAATATATTGGAGAATCAGCTAGACTGATTAGAGAGATGTTCAATTATGCTCGTGACCATCAACCTTGTATTATATTCATGGACGAAATTGATGCTATTGGTGAGTATACAATATTTTTATTTTAAAAAAATATCTAGATTAAGAGAGAAAATTATAGATTAAATATTAATAAAATTAATTTATTTTTACATATATGTAGGTGGCCGCAGATTTTCGGAAGGGACAAGTGCTGATCGAGAAATTCAGAGAACTTTGATGGAGTTGTTGAATCAAATGGATGGATTTGATTCTTTGGGTCAAGTTAAAATGATAATGGCTACAAATAGACCTGATACTTTAGATCCTGCATTGTTACGACCAGGAAGATTGGATAGAAAGATTGAAATACCGCTTCCTAATGAACAAGCTCGTTTAGAGATTTTAAAGATACATGCCTTGCCAATTGCCAAACATGGTGAAATCGGTAAGAAATTAGTTCATTTTTAATATTTCAAGTATTTTAAATAATTGGTTTTACAATATTATATAAATATTATATAAATATACATAAATGTAGATTATGAAGCTGTGGTTAAACTCTCTGATGGATTCAATGGTGCTGACTTAAGAAATGTGTGCACAGAAGCTGGCTTGTTTGCAATACGATTAGAAAGAGAATATGTAATACAAGAAGATTTTATGAAAGCTGTCAGAAAAGTTTCTGATAATAAGAAACTCGAATCGAAACTAGATTATAAACCTGTATAATTCGACAATATACAATATTCATTTTATATTTCAAAAGTAATATTAGACGTCTATTAATTTTATATGACCCAAGTGGATCATTCAATATTGTCTTTACTAAAATTATTTTTATTTTCTATAATGAAATTATTGTGTAGAAGAGAGTTTATATTCAGCATTAACACATTAGCAAATTTGTATGATATAATTAATAACATTGATATAATCTAAAATGATTGATGTAAAATAAATAGAAATCTTTGTTTGTTTTTCTGAATTTGCTAGATTATTGCGAATATTTATTTGCATATTTTACAAAATACTAAATATCGTATTTATAATATTTGTAAGAATTATAATCTACTCTGTATTGCCTGCAAGACGAGTTTTTTTTCTTTCTTGATATTCCTGCGCATTGTCATATTTTCTTTTATATAAAACGGGAAACAAGTTTCGTTTAACAATAGTATTTTTTAAAATTTGCCAGGAGGCATTGAGACATTTGATTATAGAATTCAGTGTATCGTGAGTTACAAATCTATCATTATCGAATTTGAATACTCGCAGTCCTACATCTGTTAATACCCACAAATCTTGTTTGTGTAAAAGACATTCAATAGGTTCAGTTTCCACGGTTATGGACTCCAAATAATTTACTTTTAACTGTGTGTTATTGTCACCACTAATCCTATAAACTAACAATATTTTGCTACTATAAAAACTTATTATAATTAAAGATTCTATTTTACTAAAATAATATACTCTGAGATATTTGACAGGCAATATATCTACAGATTCATCATACTGACAGTCATGGAGATCTTGATTAAATCTTTCTATGTCACATTTTGATATCTTATCGTAAAAATTGACAGACAGTAATTCACTACCACATTTATAGTCCCACAATTTAAAGACTCCATCACCACCGCACGATATTAGGACACTCTTCTCATGAGGCAACTCTGAGATATTCGTCACGAATTTTTCATGTCCCAAGCAGTAAGATACAATGTTGTAACAGTTGGGAAACATGGAAACTCTTATTTTTTCATCTCTATCAGTTGTTAGAACATATTTCATATCTTGCGTGACAAGTACATCGAGAAGCATTGACAAATGTCCCAAGATAAAGGTTCCAGCTTCCATTGGACAACTGGAGGAAAACAGGTAAGCATCTCCAGCTTTATCTGCTATTACGATATCGTTGTTCGGTGAGAATCTCACTCTGCTTGCAGCCCTGATGAGCGTTCGATTCGACAGGAGTTTCAAGTCCTTTGTTTCATACAGGCACAGTTGCTTGCGATTCGTGCATACCGCAAAATATTTCCCGTCTTCTGAAAACGCCAGAGACGTTATCATGTGATAAGTCTCAATATCCACTTTGTTGTGCACGTCTATCTTTCTTTCCGACTCCAGATCGGGCAAAATTATCGTGTTTTTGGTATTATTATCAATATCGTGCATTATCACACGTTCATTGTTACACAGAGCAACGTACGACTCGTACACAGAAAAGCTCATTGTTATAACGTTTCTTAAAATAACATTATTGTTTGCAGCAATAAACGAATGCAACCTCTAATGCCGTACATACGTACATCAATACAACGATGCAACACGTGTACTTTACAACCTAACCTAACTTTTTGTACAGATGATGCGATATAGCGATAATATCGAGCGCATTCAAGGCATGATAGTTGAGTAATGCATGATCTATAATGGGCAGTAACAGTAGTGGCTTAAGAAGTAGCATAGAAATCGACCAATCATTGAATATGAGAAGAATAATCAACTATGATTGGTCGATTTCTACGCCTACTCGTTAATCAACTATTGTTACTGTCCATTGTAGATCATGCATTACTCAACTGTCGTGTCTGCTGAATAAAAATCTACATAAAAGTTCGCTATTAGTGCACTCTTCTAGATATAAAGATCTGATTGGATAACCTAGAAGAATACATCACACAGCAAACGAGCTCAACTGTTGAGTTCGCTGAATCGTTGAATACGCCCAATAGGTCCGTGTGTCTGTTATGTAGTTTTCTTCGCGCTGATAAGCGTTTTTTTCGGCTCAACCGAGTTCGGCTCAACTAATCTAAGTTGAAGATTAATGATATTTCGTGCTCTCCTATTGGTAGAGTGTGTAACGTTAATAATATCCAATAGCGAAGCATTTTCTTCCAAGTTTCGGCCCCGGTCGGAACCGAAAACGCTATATATTTTTTTTTTTATTTAGAGCTATATAAAGTTGATATTACATTTGTAACGGCAAAAACGTACAAATGAAATTAACGGTCTAAAATCCCGTACACAACGAGGGAATATCGATAGCGATAGAAATAACATGATTTCAACCTATCAGAAATCGGATACACAGTTTCTGATAGGTTAGAAATCATGTAATTTTTGCTATTCCCTCGCGTTATGTCTTGGGCTTTAAAGCATGATTTATAATAAGTTGTCAATGCACCATTGTCAGTTGCAATGCTTCACGACGGCCAATCAGAAGCATTACTAATTACTATTGACGCTTCTGATTGGCTATTACTAAGCATTGCGACTGGCGACGAAGTGTTTGCAACTTATTGTAGACCATGCTTAAAGCCGGTTCTACATTAGTTGCAAGCTGATCGCAAGTTTGTTGAGACAGCCAATCTGAAGCTTTTGAAATCAACGCTTCATATTGGCTGTCGCAATTTGCGATAGAATCGACTTAAGGCCAAATGTTCAACCAACATTAGTTTTCACCGGTTTAATCCGGATCAGAATGTAAGAACCAACTACAGTCGAGTTTCCCCTGTCATTCGACTGTAACAGGGGAATACTCGACTGTAGTTGGTTGGTAGGTCCCGATTACCTTTAATCAACAATGAGTCCATTTAATTGACTAATCGCATTTGTCAACGACAGATGTGACGCAGCCTGACTCACGCAGTGAGTCAATCCTGCAAAATTAGTATTCTACCATTGTATTTTTGAACGATAATAAATTCCAATAATAAATCATTAGTGATTAGTCACATCAAGTCAAATCAATCGGACATATAAGTATTGAAAGGAAAGTCGGTTTCCGCCAACATTTTTATCGCGCGATCCGGTTTGATTGTATTCAGTTTCGACCGAGAAACCGTTTGACGGTTATTCCGCTGCACTTACGTCTTCGTGAGTTTTCGAACGCACAATTCCATCCGGCGGCTCCGGCTCTGGCGAGTCCGGTCGGACGACGCACACGAATGCATGGAGCGGAATACAATATAATCGCATCTGTTTGCAACCCGTCCGGGAGTTCGTAGTGCTGACGGCTAACAGCTGGACCGATCCCCATATTTTTTCATTCTTCAACGTCACGCTGAACATGATAGAAATTATCCGACGGGCGACGACGCGCCGGACTATTCTGTAGACGATCCCAGGCTATAAATATCGAGACAAACGGCGCGGCGGGGATTTAAATTTGGATCGTATCGAACCGCACAACCGGCCGGAGGGGTAGGACGAGGACTATTTTAAAACGATTGGGAGACGGTTTTATGTCGGTTTGGTACGACAAGTATCCGACGCGTTTGCGATTGACGTCAACGAGATTCTCTTCGTTTAGTCCGTCTTCGTCGTAACTGCCGTTAATATGGGGATAATACTGTCCAGATTTCAAGTGAGTATCGGAACGTGTCGAGATCTCTTTTTGTGACATTTCGTTGAGGTTAGCACCAATCATATATGTACGGCGTTCCGCACTTATTTATCTGGTTAAACGAACATCGAGCAATATTTCTAAATGTCATTCATGTCCTATTTATAGCTGTAAATCCGTTTGGATGACGACAGATTCGTAATCGCGTAGATTGCGTTAACCTTGAGACGAAGCAATAACTTTGGGTCCTTTTTTCTAAACATAACGAGACCGCAAGACAGCGCGTAACTAGTCGTACGATTACGTTTTTTATTTAACATCCTTTTAAACTTTCGCGTGTATGTTATACGAGTCCTTGAGTTCGTCGCAAAACGATTTCTCCGATGTCCACCATTATCATGAGTAAACAAAAACGGTCGATAAATTTATTCCGCAGGAATATTGCGAGACCCAAACATTAACATTCAATGACGAACTTTATTATAATTTACACGCGTCATTATTGCGAAGGAATTATATTATGGATGCACGAACGATATGCGTTGTTACTTTGTAAATTGAAATCGAATTATCTTTTATATGTCTAGTATTTATTTAGTTAGCTATTTATTTTTGTCTTTTTAATTATACGAATATCTATACAAAGCCTACTCCATAAATATATAATACAAAGAAAATGTATTTTACAAATCTTATTTTTTTCCTATTCATATTTTTTTAATACTCAATTTAATATTTTACAGAAAAATTATAAAAATATTGAATATTTTAGAAAAAATTTATGCTAGTTTTATTTTTTTCATAAGAGAAATTACTTTTTATTATCATGATTTTCGTTAAACGTTTTTTTTTTATATAAAGAAATATATTTATATACTTAATAAGATATACACATTATATATTATAATGTAAAATATATGTTTTTCAGAAAAAAAAGACAACCATTGAAATTTTGGAGAGTCTAGATGCAGTGAGTATTATTTTATTGTTACTGCGTGATATATTATAAAATAACATTACATAACTTCCTGTTTTAACAGCAAATCAAAGACATCCAACAATATGGACAGACTACGGAACAAAGACACAAAAAAATAGTAGGAACTATCATCATTTATGGAGTTGTCCTTTATGTTATGATAGCATTCATCTTTTACTTTTGTTTCTTCCCAGCGTCATTATACGATCAGATCTTTTATATAACACCATTACTATTTTTTCCAATTTTGTAAGTATGCAAATATGAGACATTTGTTGATTATAATCATACAATACATGGATCTTTTTAGCTAATAGAAATTTAGAAATGTGATCAAGTACATTTTCCTTTCAGAATACTTTTAACAAAAAAAATGGTTTCATGGTATTATAATCGTAAAATTACTCTTAATCAAGAAAAATTGTCTACTGCCATGGCAGAGAAAAAGAAGATATTAAACGAAGTTACCGAAACGGAGACATATAAGAAAGCTAAAGAAATATTATTAAAATTTGCACCAGACGAATTAACCAATAATATGTCACCTGTAAGTACACTTATGTTGTTCTTGTATTTAAATATTGCATTTAATTAAATATTATTTAAATATTTAGTTAGATAATGCTACTATAAATAAAGAAAGCTAAAATTATATAATTTCTATTGTCTTATTTTATATTAATTTTTTTTATAAGTTTGACTTTACATTCATTAGATTTTATTTCTTTCTTTACAGTTAACTCCAAAGGTTTGTACTTCGGAACGTAATACTTATATGTAAAAGTATATAAGAATAAAATAAAATGGTAGCAAAACTAGAGAAAATGAAACACAATCTATATTATTAAAAATTCTTTGTGAAAACATACAAATTAATAATTTTGTTTGTAGCTTATTTCTCATAGGATGTCCGTACCATCTGAGACACCTCGGCGTCCTACGCCACAGCCTGTAATATCTCCTCTACATAGTGACTTAAGAAGAAGAATTGTGACTACTCAAAATCAGCCACAAAATACACAGATGGGTGTATCTGCTTCTGGTCAAACGACACCTCCCATTAGATCGATTAATCAACCTTTAAATGCTTCTTTCCAGTCTAGAATAATTAATCCTGCAGTCATGGGTTTTCGTAAGTAAAAATATAATATATAATGATTTGCAAAAATATTGTACTTATACATATCTTGAAATATGTCACATAAATTAATTATGTAAAAATTAACGACTGCATATATACGATTTTAGGATCACCATTACCACGACCTGTGTTGCCACAACAAAGAACAGTCATTGACCGTTTGGTTGATTATTTAGTAGGTGATGGTCCTGCAAATCGTTATGCTTTAATTTGTCGACAATGTGAATCACACAATGGAATGGCTCTGAAAGAAGAGTTCGAATATTTCGGTAAGATGTTCATTTTTTAAAAAAAGTTTTCTCTCAAAATATATTTTATAGATATTTTAAAGATGGTATAAGTATACGTATATTTTTGCAGCGTATAGATGTTGTTACTGTGGTTTCTGGAATCCTGCAAGAAAACAAAAGCCTTCTGCTCCAAAATTAGATTTTGATAATCCTGCTATAACTTCGAGTGCAGAATCCGAAGCTAATTTACTTCATAATACAGACGAAGAGACAATAAAACTTACTGACAATGAGCTGGAAACATGTACACATTCAGATACAGGTATATAATTTCTATTATTTATATGTTGATTTCTCTAATAATTTAATTTAATTTTATTTTATTGCCAATATTTTTTTATCTCTAGGGTGAATAATACATATGAATGCTAGAGTAATTATCGGTATTTGTACAATTTGTATTTTAGATTCAGATATTGAAGTAGTTGAAAGACCAGGCGAAACATCTGACACTCCTGAATTCGAAACCAAGGAGTTATTAGAGGAGAAAAAATCCGAGGAGAGTAAAGTACAGTCTGATGAAATTCAATCGTAGCACTCATAATTTTTCTATTCAAATAACTAGCCTGAAGGCGAAAAAGGATATTTGTAAATCAGAATTTCAAGTAAGTTTAAAATTTGATAAAAGTAAAGAAATATAAATAAGCAAGAATGATAACGTCAATGAATGAAATAAAATAAATTATATAAAATATGTTGACTTTCTTAACGTATAATGAAAGCTAGAAATGTAAAATATCTTTTTAGATTATAGATTATAGATGTAATCGTCAATTGAAACGTTGCTATTTAATGGAAATCGTTGCTCTAATTTAGAAGTAACAAATATTATATATGATTGTTGATTATACGTAATATGAAATCAATAGACTTTTCTTATCTAAGTTTTAATTATATAGCTTTTGCGAAACAATTTGTAAAAAATGTATGAGGATTCTATACTTGATGAAAGATTATTATCATTCCAAATCTTTATTTGCCTAGCATTAGTGCGGTTACCGAATGCAAAAGGCTGAAATAAGAGCAAGAAATCATTAATCTAATTTTTTTTTAATACCTCGTAAATTTCATACAAATATTTATATACAATAATATTTATATGAAATTGCGTTTCATTTTTAGTTTTTGAGGCACAATTTAACCAAATGCAACAAAATACTTGAACGCATTGCATGCGAAAAGTTCATGTTGCATATCAATTAATAATGTATTTTTTATAAGACTGCCTATCTTATCTGCAGTGGCAGATTATTATTTATATTAGGCCACAAATTTTTTTGAGAAGCTACACTGATCTTTCCTTCGTATTTTAAGCTCGACCAACCTTTTATCTGAATATTGCTATAGTTTCATATATTGCTTTATTAAATGAAAAAATAAATTACATTCTAGCGTATTAAAATTTAACTATTAGTTTAGATATAAGGCTATTACGAAACATAAATTTTGTTATGTAAATGCGTCGTCTTTTGAAAAGAATGAACGAAAAAAAAATGCATTTTATAGCAGCACTGTCTTTTTTATGAAAAATTATTTAACACTCAGATAGCTTCTAGATTGAATCATTATAATAGAAATCTGAGAATGCGCTCTATATTATTACTTATGATTACACTCTACTGTGATTCTAGATAGGCTAATAAAACTCAAGATTATTGTATCAGCTCGAATTCGACCTTAATGTAATCGTAAATTATAAAAACTATTATTGTACTTTTTTGCTTTCTAAATAAGAAATTGTACTGTTATTTTAATATGATAAATTTATATGTGGAAAAGATACTTGAGCAATTTGGAAAATTCTTGATATAATACAATTTTAAACAGAATTTAACTAGTTTTATTTTTTTACCTTGATATGTATCATGAAATTATTCGGAATGAAATCCACTTGGAATTATCCTATTTTGTTTTTCTAAAAAAATTAGGTAATTATTAAGTAATTCGATCGGAATCCATTCCAAATAATTTCATAATACTTATCTTTATTCGATAATTCTGCCGATAATAATAGCAATAATGCAATTTTTTATTTATTCGAGTATTAATATTAATTCATTCGAGTATTAATATTAATTTATTATTTACATTTCAATTATCTTGATTTCTTGTCTATTGGATATGTTGGAATTCCCGCGTTTTATGTCATTGTATACGTTATAGCACATGCGCGAGAAATTCAATGCTGTTTTCAAAGAGTGTTTATCTATAGTTCAATTCACACTTACGACATTTAAAATTCATTGGCTGCGTTCAACAGAAAAAGCAGTTTTGCAACAATAACATTTTTTATAAAAATTTTCACTTTTGTTTTTGCGTTAAGGAAAAAGTTACAGGGGAGCTTTTCAGCAGAGGCACATATTTTTGTTTCTTTGATTATTGATCAAAGATAGGATGACTCTTGTGTCAATTTGTGTCTTTGAGGCTCCGCACAATAAAAGGAACAAGGAATAAAAAACAGAGAATAAGAATTTCAACCTATCAGAAATCATATATTGTGGAATACACATTTCCTGAGATTGAAATTCTTATTCTCTGTTCTTTGTTCCCTGTTCCTTTTATTATGCAGAGTTCCTTACCAATTTCTTGATCGGACACATGGCGGATTTAACCAATAAAAAATTGTTATCTTATTAATTTAATGCCTCCTCCACACAGAACGTGGCATTGTTTGCCGCTTGGTGAAAATTGGTGAAAATTAGTAACCAATCAATTTATCGCTTTTCCATAGGAGTGAAAGGATGATTGGTTAGCGTAGCAACTTCTATTGCGCTGCAAGTATTGTTCTGTGTGCAGAAGCCATTATTATTATAGGAACATTATAACTCCACGTTGAACCTTGTCTAGATATTTCCATGATATCTGGCTCCGTAAGCTGGTAAACATGTAAATCGGCCTTAATTTATAAGCTTCAATTTCTACGTGAAAATAGTGTCCGTCTTATCCGTTCGTTCATTCGATCGGCGAATTACCGTGCAAGGTAAATCTAACGATTTTTTCGGCATCATCGTATAATTCGTTAAGAGACGTACATATACCACAAGATCGAATGTCATCCTTGATATTTCTGCTAATAGTATCGTGTGATATGTTTTATCGTCAATGATTTTAATGTGAACGCGTAACGGGTTCTAAGGCTTCCAGTCATTGAGGCTTGTTTCCGACAATTTTTACTATATTATATGGCCACGTATAATGACGTGACAAAACATTTCGATTAAGATTTAACAGTGACGAGACGTGTTAATCATAGTTATACATCGTAGCGAATCACGACATTAGGTAAAAGTCACAAAGAATCAAAACAAATCGCCCTTAGTGAACTGTTAGGCTTTTTTGGCGGACGCCATAATGTCCATTCATGATGATATTCGTGCGGGACTCGAGATTTCGCGCCAATGATCGCCGATGGCCGTTCGTCCGTCAATACTATACAATTGACTCTTCATCGCGTACTTAACATCGAAAATGTACTTATCTCACTTCAACGTTTCGTGCGAATCTATTTTGTTGAAAATTATATCAGACCACTTATTAGATACACTTTAGGTGGGGTCATGCTCTATCGACTTTAGCACGTGGTAGCTTCTAATTTTTTTATTTTATTTATTTTTTTGTAGAGATTTTACTTTTTTATATGAAGAATAAGAATTTGTATATAATGTATTTTTTACAGGTCAGTAAACATGCCAGAATTGACGGAGCTTGACAAGGCGGCGAGCTCGGAGCCTACGAAGGTGGAGTTGGTAGGTATTGGTTCTGCAACTGATTCTGACTCAGACGATACTATACCGGAATTAGAAGATGCTGGCACTCCGGGTACCGTCGGTTTTCCGGGTACAACAGTCACTGGACTTCCTATTGATATGGTGTCCAAGGCCAAGCAAAGCCGTGGAGAAAAGAAAGCTAGGAAGCTCATGAGCAAATTAGGATTGAAGCCGGTAAACTTGAATGTTTTAATATTCTAATAAATTTATTTTTATAAATTTATTGTCTTTATATTACAATCTTATACTCTTTCAAAACTTAACTTTTCAATCAATCTTTTAAAAACGGAAATATATATGGGAGAGAATTAGGATTGAACTTGTCGATTATGAGTTTATTACAGATATTATTTTTATACATTGAGTTACATATATCATCTCTCAAAATTTATTTTGTATTCAAGACAATTGCTTTGCTTTTTATATTCAGGTTCAAGGAGTCAATAGAGTAACTATTCGTAAATCAAAGAATATTCTGTTTGTTATAAACAAGCCAGATGTTTTGAAGAATCCAGCTTCAGATACTTATATAGTATTTGGTGAAGCCAAGGTAATGAAGTAAAATTCTGACCGTATAATAAATAGATCATATTTATTGAATTCCTTATTTTATGATGATTAGTGAAATTTCGCAAACTAACAGAAATTATTTGTTGAAAATACCTTGGCAGACTGATATTTAACAATTTATTATTACATAAATATGAATTAATATTTTTAATGTATATATTTTATATATTAAAACGTTCTTTATAGATTGAAGATCTCAGTCAACAAGCTCAAGTAGCAGCAGCAGAGAAATTTAAAGAACCACCAGTTATACCAGCAACTGAAGCTGGTGGCAGCACTACGGTAAAATATATTGTATTTTATAATTATAGATCAATATATGTATATTAATTGGATATGCGATATTAATATGTAACAATATTTAATATAATATATTTTATAATATATTTTTTTTTATATTAGGTTGTCGCTCCTATACAAGAAGAATCAGAAGAAGAGGTAGATGAAACAGGCGTGGAAGAAAAAGATGTTGATCTGGTTATGTGTCAAGCTAATGTATCACGAGGGAAAGCTATTAAAGCTCTTAAGAATAATCAAAATGACATCGTCAATGCTATTATGGTAAGTTTCGAATATATATATATATATATATATATATATATATTTATTTATTTATGTACTTTATACGTTTAAATATTTTTACATAATCACATGATGATCGTTTCAAGGGTTTCGATTATATATTTTTATCAGAATAAAAATTGTGTTGAATATATCTTGGCAGTCTGACTTGTTTTCTGTTAATAAACTATGCTCGACAAACAGTGAATTTATAATTCATTTGTTTATTTTTTATTTCAGGAATTGACAATGTGATAGAGCTGCTTAAAAGTAAGATATACGCTGACCGTTCCGAGATTGTAATAATTTCATTATACGTACCATCAGAAAGCGTCGTTTTTTTTTATTTTATCGGATTGAAAGAAAAAGCCACAATATATTGTGAGAAAATTGGCTATATTAATCTTCCGTAATTGTCTTAAAAAATTGAATTCGAATGTATATACGAAATTCGTGTAAAACAAAAGATAAATACATTAAGATCACTGTAAATTTTCTATTTATTTTATTACATATTAAAAGGATGTATTAAATCGACATTGCCATTTTTTTTATTTTTGTTTGTAGGCCATTTTGATGATATAATTGCATATCAATTCTTAATATATTTCGATTTGGGGTGATCAAATGGAATGATTTGCATCAATAAGTTGCGATGGATAATATAGAATGGATGATCAACTGTCGATAACTAATTCTCTGAATTCAATCATGATGATCGACGGAATATCATATCGATAACAGGTATGTCAGTCTAACTAGTCTAGAAGAATATAAAATGAATGATAAAAAATAAAAAATGATAAGCATGATATAATTAATTCTATTCAATAATTTTAATTGTAATATTAATGAAGCCAACGCGATATGTTCAAGAAATTTATGAAGATTTTTTTTGCATTGTGTAACTTTTAACGGATTAGTATACGAGATTGATATGAGATAGCAGCACAAGTATCTTCAGAATCATCCATTTTTCATATATGCATAGCAATGGCACAGCAATGAGCAGGTAATCATTCAAGAATAGACGTATTTAGAAGCAGTATAATCAATATTTATTTGGAAATATGTATTTCCAAATAGATGTATGTTTACAAAAGTAAATATGTACTTATATTTTAAATAATACCACGCGTATTTTGAATTTTTATGTTAAGTTTTGAATCATCATTTACATTATTCAGAGTAAAATGGCTTCTATATGATGAGTATTATATTGAACAATATTTGATATTGCACAATATTCCCAGACAACAAAAAATATCTGAAATCATGTCATAAGATGTTTTTTGCTAAAAGTCAACTTAAAGGCGTTTTCTTATGTCACAATTATGTTACATTATGTGTTGTTTGGGTTATTATTGATTATCTATATTGAAACTTTCAAATTATTCTCTTTCAATTGTTTAAAAGGTGGATCACTAATATTGCAAATAATTGTATAATAATATAAGCGTCTAAAGGTTGTTTAAAATTTTTTTTGATTCCAAAATAGAAAAAATATTAAATTTTCCGAATCATAATTGTGAGAGTGCTTTTTACTTAAAAAGCTTTGTTCAGTTTATATCTAAGTTACTTGATTGATGCGTCAGTTACTTTACAAATATCTTTTGAAATTTGAAAATCACAGATATCTCGAATCAGAATACATCCTTCAAATATCGCATTAAATGTCGCATTTTGAAGCAACCGCGGAAAAAAAAACGGCCTGGAACGATCCTTCGCCGCGACGTTCGCGAGAAGTTTTATAAGCCGTTTTGCGCACATGTCGCCAAATATCCACGAGATGAAAGAGCGAGCGTAAGAAGAAATGATATCGGGCGATCAGCGACGCGATATTGCCGCGTAAGATGTGCGCTCTACGATTTCGCGCTAATATTTGAAATTTCGGTCTCGTATATGACCTGCTATCCATGTCGGTGACATCTGGCACGGATCTTAAGGCGCATTATTGCCCACAAAAAGTTTTCGCAATATTGTCACGTAATAAAAGAGGGAGAGAGAAAGAGGGGGAGAGAGAGAGAGAGAGAGAGAGAGAGAGAGAGAGAGAGAGAGAGAGAGAGAGAGAGATCGTCTGGGGAATGTATAAGTGCTTGTAGATATGTATGCAGAGAGATCGCGTCGGATATCGAATTGGAAAATCATTGAAATCCTCAAATTCCAAAATCATTGAGACATATTGGGTATAACCGAAAGTTTTGCTGATTTACGACTTAAAAGTTAATCGTTGACCTCTTCTCGAATTTCTTTTTTTTTGTACCGTTTGCATATGTCACATCGATATCGCGACAACTATAATAAATTATATATATGATTATAATATATATAATATTATATAATATATATAATATATAATATATGATTATAAATTTTATATATTTTTTTGGGAGTGTGGGATGGAAGAAGAAGGTGAGAGAGGATGAGAAGATATAGGTCTATTTGTATGGTTAAATTAGTGTACACTTATATATTTAAAGTAGACATGATTTATTTTTTACAATAACGGCACAATTCAAAAAAACAAAATTTTCCAGAAAATGAATATTTTGATTTAAAAAATTTTGTAACATGAATTTTAAAATGCAGTTTTGACGTAATAATTGATTGTAGAGGAATAAAAGTATATATATTTTTAAGTATATATATTTTTCCTTTTTTGCTTGTGTTCTCATTTTTTCACAATTTGTTCACAAACAATTAAAATTACAATTTTTTAATTGTGTCGTTGCAGCAACTGAGCGATATAATTTGAAATTCAGCGAAAGTGAACTTGAAAAATTTAGTACAATGATGAAGAATAAATTTTATAATCTATTCTACGATCTCGTACAGACCATACAATTTTTTATTAATCATTCGTCGTCTTATACAGTCGTCTTTTTTCCGTACTAAGATAGTAGATACCAAGAAGTATCGATTATTAAATGATATTGTTGATACCAAAGAATGACGATAAATATCGATCATCTTAGCACATTTCTATACAAGCAACAAAGAAGATAACGAAAGAGAGGAAGACAGATAGGGGAAGAAAGACGAGGAGAGGACCAGCTTGACCGATATGTCCGAATCTGATTGTTCCCTTAACGATCGGCTGACAGCGAAGATATACGTCGATGCCATCAGATAATACATGTAACGTCAGTGTGCACGCATACACGTGCAATTCCGCACCACATTCATGCATACCGTATACATATATATATGGACGAGGGTAGAAATATTCGTAAATACTTCGATGCCGTTACTGTCATCGTCGTCGTCATCGTCGTCGTCGTCGTCCTCGTCGTTGTTTCGTTGTATGTCGAGAACATCTTTATAATGTCGCGCACAAACCGACTGTCATGTCATATCACGAATGTCGGCGACGACGATGGAACCGGCCGATAAGGTGAAGAAAGACTCGCAATTGATGTCGTATCTGTCGCACGTGCGATTTCGACATCGAGGTCAAACTTGTCAATCGCCGCGTTCTACTTCTTTACATTTGACCTGTTAACTCTTTTCAAACTGGATCGTGCAATTAGTGACAAATTTCTTCGCATCTCGTCGAGAGAAGAAAGTTTCGCGATTACGTAATTTTTTGACAAAAACTCGAGCGACAAACACCACTCCTCGGTTTTTTATTTCATCCAAAAGAAAATTACATAATCGATATTTACAACGATGACGACGATTCAAGCGCGTCGTAATTTATTTCTTGCTTGCGTGCTATAATTTTTTTGTACAATCCTTTTGTGCTCTTGGACAGAGAGTATAGACAAAATTTGTTTACTTTGACAAAGCGATTTTTCTTGAACGAGAGAACGGTATACGCGCTTATTGGCGCGGCAAGCCTGCATCTCTCCGCGGATGCCTCGAAGAAAATAATAAATCGTTGAATCAAGCGGCTGCGATCGCGCGTCACGAGTAAAATGTATTAACACACCCACCCGGCGAGCATCTAATATAGCAATTGTTCTTCTTCATTCGAATTGCGTACGAGGTAATTGAAGGGCGCGCCAAATAAAATACGCGCCCTAAGGAGGTACGATACAGCCGTCAGATCTCGCGTTTGAAAGTCAGAACCGGAGGGAAAAAAGAGGTATAAAACGAGATAGAAGAGAATGGATGAAGTGAATGAGAATAACGAGTGAGAAGAAGCGAAAGCCGAAGAGAAGATGACTGGGGAAGAAAAGGGAGAGACAAATGTGTATGTGAGAGAGAGAGAGAGAGAGAGAGAGAGAGAGAGAGAGAGAGAGAGAGAGTGACCAGACGGGATGGCGAAAGGGTTAAAAGAAGAGGTGGACAGAAGCGTGAGTGCAGAAGTGGAGAGAGGAAGAGAGGTAGGAAGGAAAGAAGGTAAGGATGAGAAGAGACCTATCGGACCATGTGGCAGGCGCAAACGGTGTGAGTAATGGCGTCGACCAATCGCTCCCAGCTCTAAAACACGAACGCACCGGCCGCCTGTCTCCCTCTCTACCTCACGCGAACGCGTATAGTAATAACGAGCCGTCTATCATCGTCGGAATCATTATCATCGCCGGATCCGCGGTCCTCGTTCTTCTCTTGCCGCCCAGCTGGCTTCTCGTCTTTCGTCTCTCCTTTGTCAGGGGCGGATCTATATCGAGACCTAATGAGACTTAAGTTTTAGCTTTCAAGTAGTGATTAAAGAATAAGCTTGCTTTCGCGAAATCTATTTGTCTAATGTTTTGAATAATCTAAAACACAATACGAGAATGATTCAAATTAAAAATCTGAAGCACCGAACAGTAATTTCAGTTGAAAGTAACAAAAATTTCGGGCGCACAATATAGGTCAGAGTGTAAATAAAAATGTAAAATTCAAAACATAGATGTAATAGACATAATAGATAATTAAATAATATGTCTGTTATTAACGGTTTAAAAAACATAATAATGATTTCTTATTTATTCCATGTATGAAAGAAATTGAATGAAAGAAGAAAAAGAGAGATATTCTTTATTGCCTCTTTGTTTAGTCATGAATCACAAAATTCTTCAAAAATTAGCTTTTTACAGTACAAAGTTATCCGTCCCTATGTATACATCGACTTTTCAGCGAGTGATGCAACGGGAAGAAAAGAGCGAGAGGAAGAGAGGGAGAGGGGGGGGGATTTAATGACAAAATTATACCGAAAGTAGCCTCGCCGATGTCCATGAAGAAGATATAATGCTTCCCCCTTATCTCGAGCGCGTGTTACGGTGATGAAGACGATCGGTCGAGAATTCGCGCGGCGACCGCGTCGCGAAAAATGTTACGTTAATCGTAAATTGCATCGCACGGTTTCGCGCGTGCGAGAAAAATTACCTGCGCGTGTTGGCGTGATAACCGGCGATTACGATTCGAAATAGTGATAAACGCGCGCGCGCAGCACGTAACGAACATTTCGTGTCGTTAAAATTTTTTGCTATCTGAATTTTGATTTTGTCTATAGACTTTTTTTGCTTTTGATTTTCGCATATATTTCCTTCGTTGAATCGTTAAACCACTACATTTATTCCTTTAGGATTTTAGGATGATATTTTTACGGTTGTAGTAAAAACGAGCTTACTATTGTACTTAAGTATGTTACGCATAATAAAGTTCATATAAGACTAAAGATTAAGATTGAGAATAAAAATTGAAAAAAATTGAAATTAATTAATCAGAAGAATCAATATCTGGTAAACTTTGCTTTGATTGGTCAAATTCAATCTTAATCTCAATTTCTAATCTAATACAGACTTAAATGAAGTTAGATACAGAGAATTCCTTTGCTAACAAGTAGGTACTCTGCTCTTCAAATGCGTTTGTAATTTGTGAAAATTCGTTTAATTTCATCATTGCTACTTGATAAGTCTTATTTTATGCGACATAGAATTAATGCAGTCAATAATCGTGAAATGACCAAGTATATATTATGATCGATTGACGGTACAAAAAAAATCGATACATCAGGCTATTATTTAGCACCTTGTTATTAGGGAAATCGATTCAAATTTTTCATGATTAACGGTGCGCTTATCTTCGTACATTATGATAATGAAGACGGTGGCTCGTGGAAGATCGGAAGAGATCGATT
>Ga0157363_1000824_pt1 | contig 24609 bp, 22 predicted proteins | sample AttsexASBM1_FD_111477 | JGI IMG/M metagenome (GOLD analysis project Ga0157363, IMG submission 111477) | Fungus gardens microbial communities from leaf cutter ant in Ribeirão Preto, State of São Paulo, Brazil - Atta sexdens ASBM1 | ecosystem: Host-associated > Fungi > Mycelium > Unclassified ... | reverse complement strand
TTCACTGGAACCCGGCGTGCGAGCGGTATGTCCGCCGCGCTGACACAGGAGATGCATTGTGTCTGAATTGTCGCAACTTTCCCCCCAACCGCTGTGGGATATTTTCGCTAAAATCTGCTCCATTCCACACCCTTCTTACCATGAAGAAGCGCTGGCCGAACACGTGGTCAACTGGGCCAAAGAGCAAGGCTTTTGGGTTGAGCGCGATCAGGTCGGCAATATCCTGATTCGTAAACCGGCCACTGCGGGCATGGAAAAACGTACCCCTGTCGCGCTGCAGGCGCACCTCGATATGGTGCCGCAGAAGAACAACGATACGGTGCACGACTTCACTAAAGACCCGATTCAACCTTATGTTGATGGCGAGTGGGTTAAAGCGCGTGGCACCACGCTGGGTGCCGACAACGGTATTGGCATGGCTTCTGCGCTGGCGGTGCTGGCTGATAACAGCCTGACCCACGGCCCACTGGAAGTGCTGCTGACCATGACCGAAGAATCGGGCATGGATGGCGCTTTTGGTCTCCAGCCAAACTGGCTGCAAGCCGATATCCTGATCAACACCGACTCTGAAGAAGAGGGTGAGATCTACATGGGTTGTGCGGGCGGTATTGATTTCATCACCACCCTGCCATTAAACCGTGAAGCCGTACCTGCGGGCTTTGAAACCCTGAAGCTAACGCTGAAAGGCCTGAAAGGCGGCCACTCCGGTGCCGATATTCATCATGGTCTGGGCAACGCCAACAAGCTGCTGGCGCGTTTCTTTGCGGTCTACGTGCAGGAACTGGATGTGCGTCTGATTGAGTTCACTGGCGGCACGCTGCGTAATGCGATTCCGCGCGAAGCTTTTGCCACGCTGGCGATCGACAGCCATAAAGTGGATGCCCTCAAATCGGCTGCGGCTCATTTCCAGGCCACGCTGCTGAACGAGCTGGGCATTAAAGAGAAGAACATTGCGTTAACCACCGAGCCGCTGGCACATCAGGGCCAGGCGCTGACCACCGAAAGCCGCGATCGCTTCATCAACCTGCTGAACAGCACCCCGAACGGTGTGATTCGCAACTCTGACGTGGCCAAAGGCGTGGTGGAAACCTCGCTGAACGTCGGCGTGGTGACCATGGATCAAGACAATGCCGAAATCATCTGCCTGATTCGTTCACTGATCGACACCGGCAAAGATTGGGTGGTGGAAACCCTGACTTCACTGGGCCAGTTGGCTGGCGCGAAAACCGCACCGAAAGGCGGTTATCCTGGCTGGCAGCCTGATGCTGATTCACCGGTGATGGCGCTAACGCGTAAAACCTACGAAGCCCTGTTTGGCAAAACGCCAAACATTCAGGTGATTCACGCGGGTCTGGAGTGTGGTCTGTTCAAGAAGCCGTATCCGAACATGGATATGGTGTCGATTGGGCCAACCATTACCGGTCCACACTCACCGGATGAGCAGGTGCACATTGAGAGCGTCGGTCTGTACTGGAAACTGCTGACTGCGCTGCTGAACGTGGTGCCAGAGAAGGCGTAAGTCTTTGCGATGCTGTAAGGAACCAGGCTAAGGCCTGGTTTTTTTATGCCTGCAATCCTGAGGTTAAGGATTCTCTTGCTAATAAGGTCGCAATATTTGCCGGAACCCATTTTGAGACCGACAGTAACATGCAGCATATTTCACTATAAATCCTGCTTATTACCCCAGCATTCTACCACTCCACACTCCCTCTCTAGTTTTAGACGCCGTTACGCCCAGATGTCTGGATGGCTAATAAGATTTCGTGCTAGCTTATGCGCTTTCGTTTGTTGCCCAGCGTTATGGGTTCAGAAAAAATGCCACCCACTCTTTTAATGAAAGGCCTGTCCCATGAGTGCGATTAACCGCCTGGAGATGCGTAATATCTCCATCGCTTTTGGCGGTTTTGCCGCACTGACCCAGGTCGATTTTCTGACCGAGGGCGGATCGGTGCATGCGTTGACCGGAGCCAATGGCGCAGGAAAATCCACCCTGATGGCGGTGCTATCCGGCGCGCACAGTGATTACAGCGGCGAGATTCTGCTGGACGATGCGCCGGTCTCCATTCGTTCACCGCGCGATGCCAAAAAACTCGGTATTCATTTGGTGCAGCAGGAGGTGGATGTGGCGCTGGTGCCGCAGCTCAGCGTGGCAGAAAACATTCTGCTCGATCAGCTGGCAGAACCCGGCCATGTCTATAGCTGGCGTGAAATCCGTCGCCAGGCGCGTGCCCTGCTCAATCAGCTGGAAGTGAACATCGATGTTAATCGTCTGGTGGAACGCTGCTCACTGGCGGAGAAACAACAAATCCTGCTGGCGCGCGCCCTCTCCCATCACTGCCGTTTTCTCATTCTGGATGAACCGACCGCGCCGCTGGATCAGCATGAAAGCGAGCGTCTGTTTACCGTGGTGCGTCGTTTACAAAGCAACGGCATTGGCGTGGTGTTTATCTCCCACCGCATTCACGAACTCAAAGCGATTTGCGATCGCTTAACCGTGCTGCGTGATGGCCGCTTGATTGAAAGCAGCCCGATGGCGGCACTGAGTGGCGAGCAGATTGTTGAGAAAATGCTGGGGCACCAGTTGACTGATGTCTATCCACCTCGCCGTGAACAGAGTGAGCAACCACTGCTGCTGTCGGTGGAAGGTCTGCACGATGATCAACTGCTGGCGGACATTTCACTGCATCTGCGCAAAGGCGAAATCCTCGGCATTGCGGGCTTAGCGGGTGCAGGGAAAACCGAGCTGTGTAAGGCGCTGTTTGGCGCAAGCAAAAGCCGCGTCGAAAAAGGCGAGCTGCACGGCAAACCGTGGCGGCCGCGTTCACCGCACGATTCGGTGGAAAACCGCATGGCGCTGGTGCCGGAAGAGCGTCGCAAGGAAGGTATTTTTATCGATGAACCGGTGAGCATGAACCTGAGCGTCAGCGCGGACAACAGTTTTTCCCGCTGGAGCCTGTTCGGTCATCGTCAGGCCTGGCGCTGGGCTGAAGAGGTGATTCAGCGCCTCAACGTGCGTACCACCGGCCCGGCGCAGATTCTGCGTCGTCTGTCAGGCGGCAACCAGCAAAAAGTGGCAATTGGCAAATGGCTGCGCAACAACGCTGACGTGCTGATCTTTGATGAGCCGACCAAAGGTGTCGATATCAAAGCCAAAACCGATCTGTTCAGCCTGATTGACGGCCTGGCACGCGAAGGCAAAGGCATCATCTACGCTTCGGGCGAGTTTTCCGAACTGGTCGGCTTATGTGACCGTATTTGTGTGCTCTGGGATGGGCGCATTGTGGCAGAGATGGAAGGTCGTCAGGCCACAGAAGAGATGCTATTGCTTTATTCCACCGGAGGAACCCCTGCGTGAGCAGCAAAGAACTATCCCTGAACCCGCAGGTTTCTCTGCGTCATAAACTATTCGATTTTCTCTATAAATGGGGCATGTTGCTGACCGTGGTAATTCTGATCGCTGGGTTTGGTCTGGCATCGGACAGCTTCCTCGAGCCCACCAACATCATCAACATCCTGCGTTCGATTGCTATCGTCACGGTAATTGCGATTGGTGTGTCGATTTCGCTGACCATCGGCGGCTTCGATTTGTCGGTAGGCTCAACCGCCTCACTGGCCAATGCGCTGGTGATTTCGCTGTTTGTCTGGCACGGCTTTGGCACCACCGAAGCCATTATCATCACGCTGCTGCTGTGCACTCTGGTGGGGCTGCTCAACAGCTTCCTGATCGTGATTCTGCGCATTCCCGACATGCTGGCTACACTGGCCACCCTGTTTGTCATACAGGGCGTGGCGATGACTTACAGCTTCGGCGGTTCGATTACCGAGAATATGGTGATGCCAAGCGGCGATATGGCGGAGGGCACTATCCCCGCAGCGTTCGGTCTGTTGGGTCAGGTGCCGACCATTGTGATCATCATGCTGGTGGTGACGATTGTGGCACAACTGGCGCTGTCATTGACCAAGCATGGTCGTCGCATGTACGCGCTGGGTGGCAATCCAGAAGCCGCACGCCTTTCCGGTATTCGCACCACGCGCTACCGCGTTTTGGCCTATGTACTCGCATCGCTGCTGGCCGGATTAGGCGGCATTCTGCTGGCATCGCGTATTGGCTCCTCGCAGGTGAACGCCGGCAGTGGATATTTGATGGATGCCGTTGCCGCGGCATGGATCGGCTTCTCGCTGGCCGGTTCCGGCAAACCTAACGCGCTCGGTACGCTGGTGGGCGCGGTGATTCTGGGTGTGTTGCAGAACGGGCTGGTGATGTTGTCCGTGCCTTATTACGCCATGGACATTATCAAAGGCCTGGTGCTGGCTCTGGCCCTGGCGATTACCTACATTCAGCGCCGCTAAGGCGCGTTTACTGAGAAAGAGATTCTAATGAAAAAAATTACCCTTTCGCTGCTGGCCTTAAGCCTGCTGAACGCCAGCGCTGCCTTTGCCGATACCGTTACCCCGGTTCCCGCAGCGATTGCGAATCACGAAGGTCCGGTGCGCATCGCCATCATCCGTAACCTGGGGTCTGACGATAACACCACGCAGTTTATTGCCGGTGCCATTCAGCAAGGTCGTCAACTGGGCTTTAAAGTCAGTACTTTCCTCAGTAACGGCGATGATGCGCGTTTCCAGGACTTTGTTAATCAGGCGATCAGCCAGAAATACGATGGCATCATTCTCTCTCACGGCAAAGAACCCTACTCCACCGCTCTGGTGCAACACATTGTCGATGCAGGTATCAAACTGTCCGTCTTTGATACCCCGGTAAATACGCCGGTCAATGGCGTGACCGTCACTGCGCAAGATGATGCCTCGCTGGCGCAGGCGTCACTGGGTCAGTTGATCAGTGATTTCCATGGTAAAGCCAACATCATCAAACTGTGGGTCGCAGGCTTCCCGCCGCAGGAACGTCGCCAGGTGGTGTATGAGAAACTGCTGAAAGAGAATCCAGGCATTCATCAACTGGAATCCATTGGCGCAGTTTCTACCGATGTACAGGGCGACACCGCCAACAAAGTGGGTGCGATCCTGGCAAAATATCCAAAAGGTAAAATAGATGCGATTTGGGCGTCGTGGGACGCGTTCAGTCAGGGTGCTTATAAAGCGCTACAAGAGAATGGTCGTACTGAAATCAAAATCTACAGTATTGACGTGTCCAACCAGGACTTGCAGTTGATGCATGAGAAGAACAGCCCATGGGTGCAGACGGTCGCGGTCGATCCAAAAACCATCGGTGCGGTCAATATGCGCTTAGTGGCCAATAAAATCGCGGGTGAAGCCACTCCGGCAAGCTACGAGTTTAAAGCGTCGTCCATTTCGCAGCAGTTGCTGAATAGCCAGCAAGGGGCGATTAACGTGGCAACCCTGAACAAGATTATTCCAGGCTGGGGTGTGAACAACGATTTTGTTGCGCCGTGGTTTGCCACGCTGGAAGCGAAGTACGCTAAGAAATAATTCAGTGGCCGAATAGGGCTTCCTGGCGGCGCATCAAGCCGCCAGGATGATAGCCAAGGCCATATTCAAGGTTTTACCAACCCAACACTAGCTGCCGCTCCAATTGCGGATCCACCAGCGTCACATGCAATCCCACCAACCGCACGCCGCGCCCGGCACGCCTTTCATCCCATGCCTGCCGCGCCACTGCGATCATGTCATCCTTGTTCAACACCGGCCAGACATGCTCCTGCGTGGTCTGCTGGAAATCATTAAATTTGAGCTTCACGCCCTGACGCGCGATTTGCTTGTCGGGACGGATATTTGTCAGGCGTCGATCCAGCTCAGCATAGAGGTAATCAATGATTGCCAGACACTGCTCCCAGTTGTGGATGTCCTCCATCAATGTGCGTTCGACACCGAGCGATTTGCGTTCGCGCTCCACCACCACATCGCGTTCATCAATGCCGTTGCTGCGTTCCCAGAGCACGCGGCCGAATTTACCAAATCTCTTAAGCAGCAAGGCGAGATCGGCTCTCTGCACATCGGCGCAGGTGCGCAGTCCCATCTCTTCCAGTTTTTTGGTCGCCACTTTTCCTACGCCAGGAATTTTGCTCAACGGTAGCGTCAGTAAAAAGTCCGGCATCACTTGCGGTGTAATGACGTATTGCCCGTTGGGCTTATTTAAATCGGAAGCGATCTTGGCGAGGAATTTGATCGGCGCAATGCCAGCCGAGGCGGTTAAACCGGTTTCGCGCAGGATATCGGCACGTATCGCCTGCGCCATTAGCGTCGCTGATCCCTGACAATGCTCGCTATCGGTGACATCAAGATACGCTTCATCCAGTGATAAGGGCTCAATCAATGGGGTGTAGCGTGAGAAAATATCGCGTATCTGGCGTGACGCCTCTTTATAGGCATCGAAGCGTCCAGGCAGTAATTTCAGATGCGGGCAGAGCTTGAGCGCCATTGCCGTCGGCATCGCGCTGCGCACGCCATATTTGCGTGCGGGATAGTTGGCGGTGCTGATGACACCACGCTGCACACGGCTGCCGCCAATGGCGATAGGTATATCCGTTAATGAAGGATCGTCGCGCATTTCAACGGCCGCGAAAAAGCAGTCCATATCGACATGAATGATTTTGCGCATACGCCCTCCGAATACTGGATAAGTATACAGCAGTAAAAAACTTCGGCAATATTTGTTGAGCGATGAATTAAAGTTTACAAAATTCTGGTCGTAATCCCTTTAGGATTGCACCATTTTCACGGAGACTGTCTTGATTAAACCTCAGACAATGTTAATGTTGCGCTGCGATAGCGGATATTTCCGATAATGCAATACCAAGACGCTCAGCGTCATCGTCTCTCTTCACTTCAAGGTACACACAGAATGGGCAGAATCGCATTGTGGCTTGCGATGATTCTTATGCCAGTCCTTAGCTGGGCCATTTCGCCAGAGCCAACGCAACTGTCGGCACCGGTGAGCAAAGAGTTAAAGAAACAATTACTTGGCACTCCTGTTTTTATTCAGATCTTCAAGGAAGAGCGTACGCTGGAACTGTACGGCAAAATCGGTAATGAATATCGTCTGCTGGACAGCTATCGCATTTGTAATTTCTCTGGCGGATTAGGGCCTAAGCGTCGTCAGGGCGATTTTAAAAGTCCGGAAGGGTTTTATAACGTTAAGCTGAACCAGTTAAAACCGGACAGCCGTTTCTACCGCGCGATTAATACCGGCTTCCCGAATCAATACGATCGTGATAAAGGCTATGACGGTAACTATTTGATGATTCATGGTGATTGCGTCTCAATTGGCTGCTACGCCATGACCAACGCATCAATGGACGAGATCTTTACCTACGTCAACGCTGCGCTGCGCAACGGTCAGCAGGATGTACAGATCAATATCTATCCGTTTCATATGACCGATAGCAACATGCAGCGTCATCGCTACTCAACGTACATCAACTTCTGGCGTGAACTGCAGCCGGGTTATGCGTACTTTGAGAAGTACCACATACCGCCAACGGTTAATGTGACGACGACGGGTCAATATGCGGTGAACAGCACGCCGGTGATTTCTACACCGGATGCTGCCTCGAAGTCATTCCTGGCGCTCACCCAGGCAAAATAATGCCCACTCGCCTGGCACTATTCGGTGCCAGGTTTCATTTCCTGTCAGCGGCTGTGTCGCAATCACCGTCACAACGTCCTTCGGTGTTGTCTGCTGCATAAAATCAATTTCTACATCCTGATCGAGCAATTTGGCTTTGCCAAAAGGCGCACGACGAGTGATCCAATACAGATTGGTCGAGCAGAACGCCATCAGGTAACGACCGTCCGACAGCAGCATGTTAAACACGCCCTTCTCGCGCATCTCAGCCGCCAGCTCAGCAATGTAGCGAAATACCGCCGGCCAGTTGCCCGGAGTGCGCGGATAACGCTCAGACAGCTTATGCAGGATCCAGCAAAACGCTTTCTCACTGTCCGTTTCGCCAACGGGGCGGAAAGTCCCGGTTTCCAGCTGTTTGTAGCCTTTCAGCTGCCCGTTGTGCGCGTAGGTCCAGTTACGTCCCCACAGCTCACGGGTAAACGGATGGGTGTTTTCCAGCGACACTTCACCACGATTCGCCTGGCGGATATGAGCGACCACGGAATGTGATTTGATCGGGTATTCCTGCACCAAACGGGCGATCGGTGAGTTAAAGCTGGGCTGAGGATCTTTGAATGTGCGGCACCCTTTTCCTTCATAGAAAGTGATGCCCCAGCCATCTTTATGTGGCCCGGTTCCGCCGCCACGCTGCACCAGACCGGTAAAACTGAAACAGATGTCCGTGGGGACATTGGCGCTCATCCCGAGCAATTCGCACATAGCAACCGCCTTAAGTCAGCACTCCCGCGTGAGCAGGAGTGACGCGTCATTACTTAACCATCTCTTTTTCGATCAGCAGCATCAGGATATGAATCACTTTAATGTGAATCTCCTGAATGCGGTCAGCGTAGCCAAAATGCGGTACGCGAATTTCGATGTCCGCTGTGCCTGCCATTTTGCCGCCATCTTTACCGGTCAGGGTAATCACTTTCATCCCTTTGGCGCGTGCCGCTTCGACCGCTTTGATGATGTTCGCCGAGTTACCTGAAGTGGACAGGCCCAGCAGCACGTCGCCTTCACGGCCTACGGCTTCGATATAGCGCGAGAACACATGGTCATAGCCAAAATCGTTGCTGACGCAGGAAAGGTGGCTCACATCAGAGATGGCAATCGCCGGGTAGCCAGGACGATTTTCACGGTAGCGCCCCGTCAGCTCTTCAGCAAAGTGCATCGCATCACAGTGAGAACCACCGTTGCCACAGGAGAGCACTTTGCCCCCTGCTTTGAAGCTGTCTGCCAGCAAGACTGCCGCGCGCTGAATCGCGTGAATGTTCGCTTCGTCACTCAGGAATTTATTAAGCGTATCGGCTGCTTCATTAAGTTCTGAGCGAATAATGTCCTGATACATAGGGATGTCCTTTAGAGGAAAGATTTACTCTGCAAGTTTAACGGAATGGGACAAAGCCGCAAAGCGCCTGCATCGGGGAAAAAGGCCCAGGCTTTGCCATTCCTGCTCTGTTGGTGTCCAGAGAGTGCGATTTTGTGAGTTCTGTTGTAATTGCGATGTAAACAGATTGCTAAAAAGCGATCACTGCTCTAAACCTTACCCTATAACAGGTCAGACCTCTTACAACTTACGGAGCGGTTCATTATGTTGCTTGCCTCGATTGTCGCGACGCTGATTGTCATTAGCGCCCTCTTTTACCATCAAGTTTCGCTGCGGCTCAGCAGCGTAATCCTGTTGCTATGGACCGCCGGGCTGGCTGCTGCAGGCCTGTGGACGCCGTGGCTGCTGCTGCCACTGGCGATTATCCTGCTGCCCTTCAATCTGCCGGCCATGCGTCGCAGCATGTTCTCCAAACCTGCGCTGCACAGCTTCCAGAAAGTGATGCCGCCGATGTCGCGTACGGAAAAGGAAGCGATTGATGCCGGTACGACCTGGTGGGAAGGGGATCTGTTTCGTGGCAAGCCAGATTGGCAGAAACTGCACAACTATCCGCAGCCACGTCTGACGGAAGAGGAACAAGCCTTCCTCGAGGGGCCGGTCGAAGAAGCCTGTCGTATGGCGAATGATTTCCAGATCACTCACGAACTGGCCGATCTTCCGCCGGAACTGTGGGCGTATCTCAAGCAGCATCGCTTCTTCGCCATGATCATTAAGAAAGAGTATGGCGGCATCGAATTCTCCGCCTATGCTCAGGCGCGCGTGTTGCAAAAACTGGCGGGCGTTTCCGGGATCCTGGCGATCACCGTGGGTGTACCTAACTCACTCGGCCCAGGCGAACTGTTGCAACATTACGGCACCGATGAGCAGAAAGATCACTATTTACCACGTCTGGCACGCGGCGATGAAATTCCGTGCTTCGCGCTGACCAGCCCGGAAGCGGGTTCGGATGCGGGTGCCATTCCGGATACTGGCGTGGTGTGCATGGGCGAATGGCAAGGCCAGCAAGTGCTGGGCATGCGCCTGACATGGAACAAGCGTTACATTACGCTGGCACCGATTGCTACCGTGCTTGGCCTGGCCTTTAAACTCTCCGATCCCGATCATCTGCTGGGTGAGACTGAAGAGCTGGGCATTACCTGTGCCCTGATCCCGACGCAAACGCCGGGCGTAGAGATTGGCCATCGCCACTTCCCGCTTAACGTGCCGTTCCAGAACGGTCCAACACGCGGTAAAGATATTTTCGTGCCGATCGATTTCATCATCGGTGGCCCGTCGATGGCCGGTCAGGGCTGGCGTATGCTGGTTGAATGTCTGTCAGTCGGTCGCGGTATCACCTTGCCTTCCAACTCGACCGGTAGTCTGAAAAGCATTGCGCTGGCAACCGGTGCTTATGCGCATATCCGTCGTCAGTTCAAAGTCTCTATCGGTAAAATGGAAGGCATCGAGGAACCGCTGGCACGCATTGCCGGTAACGCCTACGTGATGGATGCGGCGGCTACACTTATCACTAGCGGCATTATGCTGGGTGAAAAACCGGCGGTGCTGTCGGCGATTGTGAAATATCACTGCACCCACCGCGGCCAGCGCGCCATTATCGATGCGATGGATATCGCCGGCGGTAAAGGCATTATGCTGGGCGACAACAACTTCCTGGCGCGAGCTTATCAGGGCGCACCGATTGCGATTACCGTGGAAGGCGCCAATATCCTGACGCGCAGCATGATCATCTTTGGCCAGGGCGCGATTCGCTGCCATCCATGGGTGCTGGAAGAGATGAACGCTGCGGCGAAAAACGATCTGGTGGCCTTTGACCGTGCCTTGTTCAGCCATATTGGCCATGTCGGTAGCAACAAAGTGCGCAGTCTGTGGCTCGGTTTAACCGGAGGCCGCACCAGCGCGTCGCCAACCCGCGACGTGACCCGCCGCTACTATCAGCAGCTCAACCGCCTGAGCGCCAACCTGGCACTGCTGTCAGATGTGTCGATGGCGGTGTTAGGCGGCAGCCTGAAACGTCGTGAACGTATCTCTGCACGTCTGGGGGATGTGCTGAGCCAGATGTACCTCGCCTCTGCCACCCTGAAACGCTTTGACGACGAAGGCCGCAATGAAGCCGATCTGCCGCTGGTGCACTGGGGCGTGCAGGATGCGCTGCATCAGGCTGAAGTGGCGATGGATGACCTGCTGCGTAACTTCCCTAATCGCCTGGTGGCAGGCGCGCTGCGCATGGTGATTTTCGCCGGTGGCAAACACTGCCCGGCACCGTCTGACAAACTGGACCACAAGCTGGCGAAGCTGTTGCAACTGCCGTCAGCCACTCGTACGCGGCTGGGCCGTGGCATGTACCTGACGCCAAGCGAACACAATCCAGCAGGCCAACTGGAGCAGGCGCTGCAGGATGTGATGGCCGCGGAAGTGATTCATGAACGTCTTTGCCAGCAGCAGAAAAAACATCTGTCGTTTACCCGTCTGGATGCGCTGGCACAGCGTGCGATGAAAGAGGGCTGGATTGATGAGAGCGAAGCCAAAGTACTGACGCGCGCTGAAGCCAGCCGTCTCAAAGCCATCAATGTCGACGAGTTTGTGCCGGAGGCACTGGCCTCACCAAAGCCGCAGGATAAAGGCGCCACGCGCGCCAGTGAAGCCGCGTAACACGAAAAAGCCTCCTGACGGAGGCTTTTTTGATGGGGCCAGGCATAACTTATCCCGCATACATACAGCGGTTTCGCGGCCAAAGCGGGCAGTGAATGGCGCAGTTATAAGATTGAAGCCTGACTTACCCCGCCTGACGAATGCGCGCAATCAGCGCATCGACATCCGCAATATGATCTGCCGCGAGAATCAACGTACGGCCCAGCGTGATGCAACTGCGAATGCATTCTGTCCGCATGGTCTCATCGGCGATCTGTTTGAAGTCGGCCACATGAGACATGCCCACGGTGCGACGAATCAGTTCCGTGCCGCAATAACCAATGGTGTCGCTCCATACTTTGCGCAGGAAGGCTTCCGCATAGCCCGGATACGCCAGCGCCACATCAGAGGTTTTGGCGTGAGCCAGTTCAAGGAAGCGGCTGGAGAACTGCGTCCAGACTTCATGCACATCGCTCAGACGACGCTCGCGCCCTTCTGCCGCTTCACGCGGGGCCAGCAAGCCAGGCAGGCAGCAGTAGTTAATCAGCAGATTGCCAATCGCGCTGCCGACATCAAAACCAATCGGACCGAAATAGCCAAACTCCGCATCGATCACCTTCAGGCTACCATCGGCCACGAAGATGGAACCGCTGTGCACATCGCCGTGCAGTAGCGCTTCGGCATCCGCAAAGAAGCGGTGCTTCAGCCCGGCCACCGCGATTTTCAGCGCATCGTCAGTGCGCAGGCTGACCACCAGCGGCTCCAGTGCCGCCGGGTATTTATTACGCTCGTGATCGATAAAGGGATCGTTGAAGAACAGGTCTTCGGTGATTTCGCACATTTCCGGGTTAATGAAACGCGCGACTTCGGCCTTTTTCTTGTGCGGATGCAGGAAAAAATCAGAAGTATGGAACAGCGTCTGCGCCAGATATTCGCCCAGCTGACGACCCGCTTCAGGGTAGTAAGCCCCTTGCACCAGCTCGCCGCGCCAGATGCGATGGCTGGAGAGATCTTCCATCACCATCACCGCCAGTTCGGCATCATAATGGGTGACGTTAACCGTGTGCTCTGGGCAATGTTTATAGTGCTCAACCAGCGTCTGCGCTTCGAGGCGCGCGCGATCCAACGTTAAAGGCCAGGACTCACCCACGCAACGCACATAAGGCAGTGCCTGTTTCACCACCACACGGCTCTGTCCCAGGTTATCGAAAATCTTGAACACCAGGTTGAGATTACCATCGCCGATCTCTTCTGCGCTGACCAGCGCTGACGGATCGTCCACACCGCCAAATTTTTTAGCATATTCCACCGCATCAGCAGCGGTGAAGGTACGGTATTGCGACATTGCCTGTTCCTCGACATTCGATAGTAATAAGCCGTTTGGACGTCTATACATCCGTCACGCATGTTGGCACAATAGCCGCTATTAACGCAACAGGGATTTCACACCATGCAAACACTTCGTACCACCAGTCTTGAGGTCCGCGATAATCATCTGTGGATCCTCGACCAGCAAGCGCTGCCACAACAACAAAACTGGCTGCCTGCGCACACTGTGACGCAGTTGGTTGATCATATCCATGCGCTACGCGTGCGCGGCGCCCCGCTGATTGGCCTTTCAGCCAGCTTGCTGCTGGCGCTGTTGGGCGAGCAAGGTGTCACCCGCGCGGCATTGGCGGAAGCGCTGGAGGTGTTGCGTGCGTCACGCCCGACTGCCGTCAACCTGATGAACAATCTGGATCGTATGAAGATTGCGCTGGCGGAGAGCGATCACGTAAACGCCCTGAGCGCCGAAGCGCTGCGCCTGGTGGCAGAAGATAAGCAGCTGTGTGACAACATTGCCCGCGCCGGCAGCGCGCTGGTCAAGCCGGGCAGCCAGCTGCTGACGCACTGCAACACCGGCGGTCTCGCCACCGCTGGCGTGGGCACCGCACTGGGTGTGATTGCGCATGCCCATCAGCAAGGTTTAGTGAAAAACGTTTGGGTGGATGAGACGCGACCACTGCTGCAGGGCGGCCGTTTAACCGCGTGGGAACTGGGCGAACTGCACATTCCTTACAAGCTGATCACCGATTCGATGGCTGCAAGTTTAATGGCGCGCGGCGTGGTCGATGCGATTTGGGTCGGCGCAGACCGCATTGCCGCTAACGGCGACGTGGCGAACAAAATCGGCACCTACAGCCTGGCGGTACTGGCGCACTATCACGGTATTCCGTTCTATGTGGCGGCGCCGCACACCACGCTGGATCGCCTCTGTCCTAACGGCGATGCCATTCCCATTGAGCAGCGTGCCGCCAGTGAAGTCACCGGTGTGTCAGGCAGTTTTGGTAATGTGCAGTGGGCACCGGATAATGCGGTGGTCTACAACCCAGCGTTTGATGTCACGCCAGCTGCACTGATTAGCGGTTGGGTGTTGGATACTGGCGTCGTGACGCCAGAGCAGGTTAAGGAAGGGATTTTTCAGCCTTAAAGGTGCGCCAGATGGCGTATCCTGTGTTTACGGTGCGCCAGAAATGAAAAAGTCGCCATAAATGGCGACCTTATGATGACGAGCCCTATGTTGTCAGATGCACCCTGAAGAGTGCCCCTTCAATGGCTGATTCCATTTATGCGTATGCAGGTTTAAGCACACAGCGCGTTATGCCAGACGAGGATAAGCATCCGCAATCTTGTCGCCGGTAAAGTTGGCGATCCAGCCTTCCTGATTATCGAAAATACGAATCGCGGTAAAGTGCGGTTCAGAGCCCATATCAAACCAGTGTGCCGTGCCTTCAGGTACTGAAATCAGATCATTCTTCTCGCACAGAATCTGGTAAACCTCATTGCCAATATGCAGGCAAAACAGGCCAGACCCTTCGACGAAGAAACGCACTTCATCTTCGCTGTGCGTGTGTTCATTCAGGACCTTCTCGCGCAACGCCTGCTTGTTAGGATTGTCTGCACGCATACTCAGCACATCCCAACTCTGATAGCCCTTCTCTGCCACCAGACGATCGATCGCGTGCTGATAGGCTTTGATCACCGTTTCAGCGTCAGGGTCGTTACCCAGATCGCGATCCGCTTCCCAACGCTCAAAGCGAACGTTTTTGGCGTTCAGGCGCTCGCGAATCGCCTCGGCATCGGTACTGTGCCACAGTGGCTGGCTGGACTCGGTATCGCTAAAAATTGTCAGTGCACTCATGTTAAATCGACTCCGGATTAATCTGCGAAAAATCGTTTACCTGGTGATGGCGACTGGCGTTATCGGCCTCGCCACGAATTAACTGCAATGTGTGCCAGCCTGCTTGTGCCGCGGCATCCAGTTCCTGATGGATATCTGACAGGAACAGCAACGAAGAGGGTGCCAGGCCAATGTGTTCGGCGATGTTGTGATACGACTGGGTTTCACGCTTGGCGCCAACCGCTGTATCAAAATAGCCGCTAAACAGCGAGGTTAGATCACCTTCATCGCTGTAGCCAAATAACAGTTTCTGCGCAGGCACCGATCCCGAGGAATAAACATACAGGGCAATCCCTTGTTGCTGCCAGCGTTCAAAGGCGGGCAGCACATCGGGATAAAGGTGGCCGGTGAACTGACCTTCAACATAACCCGCACGCCAGATCATCCCTTGCAGCGCTTTCAGCCCCGGCGATTTGCGATCTTCATCAATAAAACCGATCAGCGTGGCGATGAGGTCATCCAGCGATGCTTGTGGCGCCGCTGACTCTTCACGCACTGCGTTTAGCGCCGCAACCACCTTCTCATCCGTTTGGTTATCCCGCACGAAGGCTGCCAGATGCTGACGTGCATAAGGAAACAGGACATTGTGCACAAACTGGATATCACTGGTGGTGCCTTCAATATCAGTAACAATCGCGCGAATCATTGGGTCTCCAGCAGTCGACGTTGCAGTTCACATTCAAACAGGAATTCCAGCCCTTCAAGGTGGCGGCGCGCTTCGTTGACGTCTTTGCCCCAGCAGGTTAAGCCATGACCACGTAACAGGAAGCCGTACCGCAAAGGCGTGTCCGCCGCAAAAGCTTCAATGCGCTGCGCCAGTGCCTCAATATCCTGGTCGTTATCAAACAGCGGAATCGCAACGGTATTGAGATGCGTGTCCTGACCCGTGAGGGTTTTCTGCATCTCGTAGCCGCTCAGCAGCAACGCACTGCCCTTCTCTACACGCGACAGTACGGTAGAATTCACCGTATGGGTATGCAGTACAGCCCCGGCCTGTGGGAACAAGCGATAAATCAGGGTATGCAGCCCGGTTTCCGCCGACGGTTTACGTCCCGAAGGGACACTGTTTGTCGCGATCTCCACCTGAATAAAGTCATCACGCGTCAAACTGCCTTTATCTTTACCTGATGCGCTTAGCAGGCAATATTCGGCATCCTGGCGCACCGACATGTTTCCGCCCGTCGCGGGTGCCCAGCCTTTTGCGCCAATCCAGTGGCAGGCGGCCACTAAATGTTCCAGTGGGAGAAAATCCGTCATAGTGAAGGTGAGGCTCCGCAGTTGTTTTAGACGTCTAAGCGTCTCGATTGCCAAATATTAGCATCCTGTGTAGAGTGGCAGCAACACAGGGTTTCTCCGCATCGACATTCGCGCTTAAGGCCACTAAATAATGACGCAGCTCAACCTGACTCCCGAGAGCAAATTACCGGCGCTCGGCACCACGATTTTCACGCAAATGAGCGCCCTTGCCGCGCAGTTCAACGCCATCAATTTATCACAGGGTTTTCCGGATTTTGACGGCCCGCAATATTTACAGGATCGTCTGGCCTATCATGTGAGCCAGGGCGCAAACCAATATGCGCCGATGATCGGTGTGTTACCCCTGCGTGAAGCGATTGCCGATAAAACGGCTGAGCTTTACGGTTACACGCCCGATGTTAACAACGATATCACTGTGACCGTGGGCGCGACCGAGGCACTGTATGCCGCGATTACGGCGCTGGTGCGTCCGGGCGATGAAGTGATCTGCTTCGATCCCAGCTACGACAGTTACGCGCCTGCTGTTCAACTGGCCGGCGGCGTGCTGAAACGCATTGCATTGCAGCCACCGGGATTCCGCGTTGACTGGAGTGAATTCCGCAGCTTGCTGAGCGCGAAAACCCGTTTAGTCATTCTGAATACGCCGCACAACCCTTCTGCGACCGTGTGGCGAAAAAGCGATTATGCCGAGTTATGGCAGGCGATCGCTGAGCAGGAAATCTATGTGTTGAGCGATGAAGTCTACGAACACATCTGTTTTGTTGCAGAGGGCCACGCCAGCGTGTTAGCGCATGCCGAGTTACGCCAGCGTGCCGTTGCCGTCTCTTCGTTTGGCAAAACCTTCCATATGACCGGATGGAAAGTGGGCTACTGTGTTGCACCAGCAGCGATCAGCGCCGAAATCCGTAAAGTACACCAGTATCTGACGTTTTCGGTTAATACCCCGGCGCAGCTGGCGATTGCCGATATGCTGCGTCAGGAGCCGGAACACTATCGTGACCTGCCGGCCTTCTATCGCGAACGCCGCGATTGTCTGGTTGATGCATTGTCGGGTAGCCGCTTCAAGGTGTTGCCGTGCGAAGGCACTTACTTTGTGCTGCTGGATTACAGCGCCATTTCCGATCTGGATGACGTCAGTTTCTGCCAATGGCTAACCAAAGAAGTGGGCGTGGCAGCCATTCCGTTGTCGGTATTCTGTGCCGATCCGTTCCCGCACAAGCTGATTCGCCTGTGCTTTGCCAAACAACCCGCGACACTTATCGCCGCTGCGGAGCGCTTATGTCAGCTTTAAAAATTACCGTTCTGCAGGAAACCCTGAGCTGGATGGACGGCGAAGCCAACCTGCATCACTTCGATGGCGTATTGAAAGGCATTGAAGGTCGCGATCTGATTCTGCTGCCCGAAATGTTCACCACGGGTTTTGCCATGGAAGCAGCAGAGAGTTCGCTGCCGCAGCAACAGGTCATTGAATGGCTGCACAGCCATGCGAAAACCAGCAATGCGCTGGTCGGTGGCAGCGCAGCCATCCAGACCGAAAAAGGCGCCGTGAACCGTTTTCTGCTGGTTGAACCGAATGGCACCGTGCACCAATATGACAAACGTCATCTGTTCCGCATGGCCAATGAACATCAGCATTACGTTGCGGGTGATACGCGAGAAGTGTTCACCTGGCGCGGCTGGCGTATTCTGCCGCAGATTTGTTACGACCTGCGTTTCCCGGTGTTCTCACGCAATCACAATGATTACGATCTGGCGCTGTACGTTGCCAACTGGCCAGCACCACGTGCGCTGCACTGGCAGTCACTGCTGTTAGCGCGTGCGATTGAAAACCAGGCGTACGTTGCCGGTTGCAACCGCGTTGGCAGCGACGGCAACAGCCATCAATACAGCGGGGACAGCCGGATTATTTCGCCATTGGGCGAGATTCTGGCCGCAGGCGAGCCTTTCGCCCGCGCCCGTCTCGATGCGGAATTGTCACTGGACGATCTGCAAGCCTACCGCGAACGCTTCCCGGCGTGGCGCGATGCCGATGGCTATACATTGAAGTAAACGTCTTGCCGCGTCTTTCTGGCGCGGCTTCCTCTCTTTTTTAATTTTTGTTTCCACATTGGAACCCCCCCTAACTTCGGCTACAATGTTTCCATGTTGGAACATGCCGAGGGAATGATGCACGTTATTTCAAGGAAGATGTTTGCTGAGGCTACATTGCGTTTTCCCAATGATGCTGCAGCACTGGACGCCACTTACCGGACTTTACATGGCAGAGATTTTGCCGATCCTGTAGCGCTTAAAGATTTCTTTCCAAGCCTGGACCGAATGAAATATCGGGCGAAATGGTGGGTAATTAATGTTGGCGGTAACAATCTCAGGTTGATGTTTTTCGCCGATTTCATCGCTTGACGTATTTTCATTAAGCACATCAGTACTCATGCTGAATACGACAAATTAGTTACGTACTATCGGGAGAACAAAGAATGATCGCCGAAGCTATTCAGGCCTCAGATAACCTGATTAAAGCCGTCCCCCTGCTTGGCGGTAGTCAATCGAAAGCAGATTATGAGCAAGCGCTAGAGCTGGTTGAGTATTTGGTTGAGCATCAGCCTTCTCATCCACTGATTGATATGCTGGCTGATAAAGTCGCGAAATACGAAGAGCACGCGCCGGAATTTTCAGCCTTCAATGCACGCATTAAGACTCTGCCAGGTGGAGTCGCGCTGCTACGAGTTTTGATGGATCAACACGATTTGAACCAATCATCTTTTACTCAGGAAATTGGTCAGCGTTCGTATGTTAGCCGGATTTTGAAAGGTGAACGTAAGTTAACGGATAAGCATAAAGCTGCGCTGGCAAAACGTTTTAACGTGCCGTTTGAGGCATTCCGCGAAGATTAAACAGAAAAAAGCCGCAGCGTGTCACCGCTGCGGCTTTAATGTGATTACAGATCGAAACGATCCAGATTCATCACTTTGGTCCAGGCTGCCACGAAGTCATTGACGAACTTCTGTTTGGCATCGCTGCTGGCATAGACTTCAGCCAGTGCGCGCAGGATAGCATTGGAACCAAATACCAGATCGGCACGGGTGGCGCTGTACTTCACTTCACCGCTGGCACGATCGCGGCCTTCGAACAGCTCGGCGCTCTCATCGGTAGCGCGCCATGCGGTGCGCATATCCAGCAGATTGACGAAGAAGTCATTGCTCAGTACGCCGACACGATCGGTTAACACACCGTGCTGACTACCATCGAAGTTGGTGCCCAGCACACGCAGACCACCCAACAGCACGGTTAATTCCGGTGCGCTCAGCGTCAGCTGTTGTGCTTTATCCAGCAGCAGGGTTTCGGTGGATGAGCCACCTGCGATACGACGATAGTTACGGAAACCATCGGCCAGCGGTTGCAGCACGTCAAATGACTCTACCTCAGTTTGATCCTGACGCGCATCCACACGGCCCGGTGTAAACGGTACTTGCACCGCCACGCCCGCCGCTGCGGCAGCCAGTTCAATACCCACGCTGCCGGCCAGAACGATCACATCCGCCAGCGATGCTTTACCAGACTCCTGCTGAATTTTCTGCAGGGTTGGCAGCACATCGTGAATCACGCTGGCATTCACTGCCCAACCGTTTTGCGGTGCCAGTGCCAGACGTGCACCGTTGGCCCCGCCACGTTTGTCACCGCCACGGAAAGTGGAAGCAGATGCCCAGGCAGCAGAGACCAGTTGGCTGGCGCTGAGACCGGAAGCAGCAATCTTCGCTTTCAGATCGGTGATCTCATCAGCGGTTGGCTGGTGGATCGCGGCTGGCAATGGATCCTGCCAGATCAGATCTTCTTTTGGTACTTCCGGGCCGATGTAACGCGCTTTTGGCCCCATATCGCGGTGGGTCAGTTTGAACCAGGCGCGGGCAAAGGCTTCATTAAAGGCCTGTGGATCGTTGAGGAAACGGCGGGAGATCTTGCCGAACTCTTCGTCAAAACGCAGCGTCAGATCGGTCACCAGCATGGTGGGCTTGCGCTTTTTCTCTGGATCGAACGGGTCTGGAATGATCGCTTCCGCATCCACCGCTTCGAACTGGATCGCGCCTGCTGGGCTGTGTGTCTGTACCCATTCGTATTTGAACAGGTTCTCGAAGAAGTAGTTGCTCCACTGGGTAGGCGTCTGCGTCCACACCACTTCCAGACCGGAGGTAATCGCATCCGCACCGGCACCGCTGCCGTAGCTGCTGCTCCAGCCGAGGCCCTGCGCTTCAATTGGCGAGGCTTCTGGATCAACACCCACGTGGCTGGCGGCAGCCGCACCGTGGGTTTTCCCCAATGTATGACCACCGGCAATCAGCGCGACGATCTCTTCATCGTTCATGCCCATATTGCCGAAGGTGGCGCGAATCGCTGGTGCCGCTGATTTCGGATCGCCGCTGGCTTCCGGGCCTTCCGGGTTGACGTAGATCAGGCCCATTTCGGTGGCACCCACCGGCGCATTGGCAAGACTTTCTGGGTGGCGATGCGCCAGCCATTCAGTTTCGTTACCCCAATCCACATCCAGATCCGGTTCCCACACGTCTTCACGTCCGGCACCAAAACCAAAGGTGCGGAAGCCGGCATTTTCCAGCGAGACGTTACCCGCCAGAATATAGAGGTCGGCCCAGGAAATTTTCTGACCGTATTTCTGTTTTACCGGCCACAGCAGGCGACGTGCTTTATCGAGGCTAACGTTGTCTGGCCAGGAGTTAAGCGGAGCGAAACGCTGCTGCCCACGGCCGGAACCGCCACGTCCATCAACGGTACGATAGGTGCCGGCACTGTGCCACGCCATGCGAATGAACAGCCCAATATAGCTGCCCCAGTCGGCTGGCCACCAGGATTGAGAATCGGTGAGGATGGCGCGGATATCGGCTTTTAACGCAGGGTAATCCAGCTTGCTGAACTCATCGCGATAGTTGAAGTTTTCACTGAGAGGATTGGAACGGTTGGAGTGCTGATTTAACAGATCGACACGTAACATATTCGGCCACCAGTCGCGGTTAGAAGTCCCGCTCCCGGCGCCGCGTGCCAGTACGCTTTTTTCTTCAGACGCCCCGTGATGAAAAGGGCATTTGCCTGAGGCTGCTACATTATCGTTATTATCTTGCGTGCTCATTTTTCGGCTCCGTTTGCTTCACATTGTCCGGTAAAGATAACCGCACATTGTGAAAGAATATATTTGGATGAACCGAAGGTTTTGATAGTTACTGTCTTTCAAGCGCAGCGTGTGACATGCCGCACAGAAAGTAGGGATTTATCGTTAGTTGCACATAATTTCGTCACTAAAACAGGTGTCGTTTGCAGCCAGGTGTCTCTAAATGCGCACCCTGCAGTCACTGGAGTGTTGCAGGGTCGCCATTTAGGGTGACCGTGACAAAATTAGCTGCCGCGATAGGTTGACCACGACCACGGTGAGATAAGAAACGGCAGATGATAATGGCTGCCCGCCGAACCAATCACAAAATCAATCTGTGCACTGACGTACAGCGCATCGCGTCCGTCAGCAGCGAAATAGTCACCGATCTCTGCGGTCAATCGATAATGGCCTGGTGTTAACGGCTCGGGCGTTAAATCCTTAATACGGCCATCGCTATCGGTTTCCCCCTCCGCCATCGGCAACCAGCCTTCCGGGCTGTTCTGCTCCAGGGATATGGCCACGCCGATGGCGGGTTTACCCAGCGCGGTATCCAGAATGTGAGTGGTAATGGTGCTCATACAATGCTCTCCTTAAGCCGTAACAGGGTGATTTCACGCAGTTGCGTCAGCGCTTCCTGCTGCTCTGTCTCTGCATCATTGTTGAGCCTGCGCTGCAATTCCGCCAGCATCTCCTCGCCACTCCGCCCTTTGGCACGAATCAAAAACACCCGGCTGAAGCGCTGTTCATAGGATTGATTGCCCGCCAGCATGGCAAATTGCAGCGCGCCATCGGCCTGCTGCATCGCCGACTGCTCATTGCGTGACAATACTGCCTCTTTGCCCGCGCCCGCGGCTTTTTCACCAATACGGGGGTGAGCGCGTAATGCTTGTTCCAGTTCGGCACCTTGCCAGCGCTTTGCCAGTGTTTCGGCGGTCGTATAGAGCGCTTCCACATCCGCAAAAGGCCGTGCGGCCACCAGCGCCTGCTGCCAGTCAGGAATTGCCACGCAGTGGGCTATCGCTGTGTGTGCCTCATTGGGCGTGGCATCGTTAAACACCGCTAACTCCATGCAACGGCTCCTTAAGTCTGTGCCAGATCGTTGACCGCTTGCAGATAAGCCTGCACGCCCAATGCCACATCGGCTACCTGCACGGACTCGGCTGGATGATGGCTAATACCGCGATAGTTGCGCACGAACAGCATACCCACTGGCCAGCGATCGGCGATCGCAATCGCGTCGTGCCCTGCGCCGCTTGGCAAAGAAACGCTGCGGCCCTGTACGGTTTCCACCGCGTGGCTCAGCGCCTGTTGCAAACGTGCATCACAGGCGGTTGCCGCAATACGGTAATACTCGCTAGCGGTAAAAGTCAGTCCACGCCGCAAGGCAATCGCTTCGGCTTGTGTCAGCAGCGCGGACAACAGGCGCTCCAGCGGCTCATCCTGCGGCCCACGCACATCCAGTGAAAACTGCACTTCACCGGGGATAACATTCACGGCGCCCGGCAAACAGCTCAGGGTGCCGACCGTGGCCACCAGTTGTGGATCTTGCTCGGCAGTAGTGTGCTCAACAAACACCATCCACTCGGCGGCGGCGGCCAGTGCGTCTTTACGATGGGTCATCGGCACCGTGCCAGCGTGGCCCGCTTCACCGATAAAGCTGCAATTCAAACGACGTGCGCCGTTAATCGCGGTCACCACGCCGAGCGCCAGATCTTCTTGTTCCAGGCACGGACCTTGCTCGATATGCAACTCAAGGTAGGCCGCAATATCGTTGACGTCACGTGCAGCCTGCATAATCTTCGCGGCATCCAAACCGAGATCCTGCATCGCCTCAGCAACGGTAATGCCGTTACCATCCGGATGCGTCACCCAACTCTCGGGCCATGTACCGGTAATCCCCCGGCTGCCCAACAGCGTGATGCCAAAGCGCGTGCCCTCTTCATCGCCGAACCCGACAATCTCAATCGCCAGCGGTAAGCGCAGCTGACGATCGTGCAGCCACTGTACGGTTTCAATAGCACTCAGCACACCCAGCATGCCGTCATAGCGCCCGGCATTGCGCACCGTGTCCAGATGAGAGCCCAACAGCAGCGCCTGCGCGCCGGGTTCAGCAGACTCATAACGACCACAGATATTGCCCACAGCATCTTGCCAGGTGGTCATGCCGGCCGCCTGCATCCATTCTGCCACGCGGGCGTTGGCGCGGACCTGTTCAGCCGAGAGATAGACACGCGTCAGACCATCCTCACTTTCACTGATTTCAGCCAGGGCATCGCAGCGTGCCATGACGCGGGCAGCGGCGGACTGCGCCTCGCTGGCGGTCATCAGGCTTTTGCTCATGCGTGGCTCCCGTAATGATCCCACGCCGCCTGCATGGCCGCGCCTTGTGTCGAACGGTAACCCACATGGTTCAATACCGCTTCCAGCGCGCTCAGGGTTTGCATCACGCAATCTTTGCGCGCGTTGTAGCCCATGGTGCCGATGCGCCACACTTTGCCGTGTAGCGGGCCAAACGAGGTGCCGATCTCAATACCAAAATCTTCCAGCACCAATTTGCGCACCTGGTCGCCATTCACACCCTGCGGGATCACCACACCGAGCACGTTGTTCATTTTGTGTTTCAGGTCGCCAAAGGTTTCGAGGCCCATGCCCTGAATGCCTTTCAGCATCGCCTCGCCGTGCAACTTATGACGTGCAATGCCGTTATCCAGCCCTTCCTGCATCATCAAACGCGCGCACTCACGTGCACCAAACAGCGCGGTGGTGGCTTCGGTGTGGTGGTTCAGACGTTCCGGCCCCCAATAATCCATGATCATGCCGAGATCGAAATAGTTGGAATAAATCATCTCCTCATCACCATCCTGATGATCCGCGGTACGGATGCCCTCTTCCACACACTTACGTTTGCGGATCACCGCTTCCATCTGCGGGCTGAGGGTGATCGGAGAAGTACCCGACGGACCGCCAAGGCACTTCTGCATACCGGCAGAGACCGCATCCAGTCCCCAGGCATCGGTTTCCAGCACGTTACCGCCCAGTGAAGCGGTGGCATCGGTATAGAACAGCACGCCATATTTCTGGCAGATGGCGCCGAGTTGTTCCAACGGCTGCAGCATGGTGGTGGAAGTATCACCCTGCACCGTCAGCAGCAGGCGCGGCTGCACTTTTTTGATCGCGTCTTCAATTTGATCGGGGGTGAACACTTCGCCCCACGGCACTTCAATTGTGTGCACTTCGGCGCGGCAGCGACGGGCAATCTCACACAGCAGATGGCCAAAGCGGCCAAACACCGGCACCAGCACTTTGTCGCCCGGACGGATAGCCGAGAGCAGAATCGCTTCGATACCGGCGCGCGAGGTGCCGTCAATCAACATGGTCCA
>Ga0157363_1000823_pt1 | contig 24613 bp, 14 predicted proteins | sample AttsexASBM1_FD_111477 | JGI IMG/M metagenome (GOLD analysis project Ga0157363, IMG submission 111477) | Fungus gardens microbial communities from leaf cutter ant in Ribeirão Preto, State of São Paulo, Brazil - Atta sexdens ASBM1 | ecosystem: Host-associated > Fungi > Mycelium > Unclassified ... | reverse complement strand
GTTTTTTCCGTGTCCAGATCCATTTTTGGATTCCAACATTTCGTAAACTTTGCAGTCCACTTCATCAGGGCGAGGAGTAGCCTGATACTAGTATCAGGTATATACAGTATTAGACTGCTAAACCCGCAAAACACACAATCTTTATATATTATAATTTTATAATTTATTTTATAATTCATTATTTTATTTTACAATTATTAAAAATAATTTCTTAGATTATTCATACAAATTGCAACAATTTTTAGAAAGTCTAAAAATCTTTTCCAGAATTCTTTATATATTCTAAAATATTCTAAGATTTCTAATTCTTTTATATAATTTTATATAATTTTAATTTCTAAAGAAAATTCATCATCTCAAGAAAAATTTATAATATTTTTTCAGAAAATTATTTCTTCATAAATTTTAAATGTAATAAATTCTTAAAAATCTTGTAAGATGTTTATGAGAATTTTATTTATCAAAATTATTAAATATATCTAATCTCTTTTTAGGTAATGCACGGCCACGTGCATTGGACCACTTTCGAGGACACTCTGAGCCAAAGAAACATCACTGTAATAAGACCGAGCACTCAAGTTCCCACAGAGAAACCGCAGGTTCATAGGGGTACTTGCGTGCGAGACAAGACTCAAATGTCGCGGCAGGTTTTCACCTGTAGCGGCATCACCTCGCTCACCGAGCTGAATGTCTTACCTCATTCAGTTCACGCCATTCGCATCGTCCTTTCGAATCTGAAGACGATTCCAACGCGAGCATTTGCTCGTTTCGACGGCTGGCTATCCCAGCTAGAATTACGTGATTCCAATATCGAGACAATCGAGCATCGCGCCTTCATCGATCTGTATAATCTGGAACGCTTATCACTGCACAGTAATCAGTTGAATTCGGTAACATCCGAGGCATTGGAGGGCCTGACAAATCTTCGATACCTGGACCTCTCGCGCAATCACATCTATCGTATTCCCAACGAGGTCTTCGATATATTGCCGCAGCTGCACATTCTTGATGTATCCGAGAATTACATGAACTGCCTCGGCGTGGAGCATATGGCACGCAAAATGCCGCATCTGTATTCTCTCAAAGTATCGGGCAATCCATGGAGTTGCTTGTGCGGTACCAAGCTGGCCAGTTTCCTGGACTCCCGCAAGATACCGTATAATCGGGACTCCCTATTCGACGTGAATGATGACTGTTATGTTACCATATTGCCGACGACGCCTCCCACAACGGCAGTAACTTCTTACACCCCATTACAGGGGACTACTACGACTACCGAGCCACCCTCGATAGGTTTCTACAACGAGACTTTGGAAGGTTCTTGCTTTAAAATTCCTGAGTCTACGGAACCACGATATCGCTGCGTGGGTGGCAATTTAATATTGCTGAAAAACATACCACACAACGCTGTTTACATCGAATTCTACGAGGGTCATTTGCCCGTCCTCCCGGTCAACGCTCTCTACAATTTTCGAAACTTGCATGAGTTAATTATTAGGAATTGCGGTCTGAGAACGATCTCGCCTGGCGCTTTTCGGGGTCTGGACTTTTTGGAACGGCTCACCATTCAGGGTAACCCACTGACGTCGATTGAGGCGAATTGGTTCAACATAGAACGTCTCGAACGACTGGATCTGCGCGGTAATTCAATCCGCTATATCGCACCGGGCGCTTTCCGCCATCTGCGCAAGCTGGTTTATCTAAATCTCGAGGGCAACGATCTGCAATGCATCTACACCAGTGATTTTCAGGATATGCCAAATCTACATATCGTTGAGTTTGCTGGCAACCCGTTGAAGTGGCGCTGTCGCATGGATCTAGAGCAATTTCTCGAGACTCAGAAGATTAAGTTCATTAAAGTAGAGAATTCGTGCGAGGGAAAGAAGATCATGAGAAATCTTCTTTATCAGAATCGGACTGTCGAACTGGAATGTCCACCGGGCTGTTCGATGGCGAATAATATCGAGCTGAAAAAGAGTTCAACGTTGGCATTTGTATTATTCTTCGCGATATGGATGTATTAGTTGTTCGGCATAAGAACAAAAGTAAGACCAGAGTTAAGATACTCAAAGACTTTGTTTTATCAACGAGTGAAATAGTTTTTGAGATTCAATCATCATTGGAAGAATTAGGAAAATTATTATACATTCGATATTATTAAGCAATAATATTAAATATATCGGTACAATTCACGAAACACGAACTAATAGTGTAGTAACATTACATTAAAATTAATAAAAATAATTTTCCACTTATAATATAAATGTAATATAAATATATATATATAACAAATAGTTATATATAACAAATAGTTACATTATATTGAATAAGAAATTATAATGTATTGATTGATTAATATATCACTGTTAATTTGTGTTTCGCGAAAATATATAGATGCAGTAGTGATTTTGATAATCAATGGAGTTCTGAAAGTAAAGTTGTCTTTGCAGTAAGCGAGGATAAATTTGGTATTGTTAATGTTGTCATTCAATGTGTTCATACCGTGAAAGCGCTTATAAACTAATAAATACGTATATTTATTTTATTTTTTGGAACGCATATATATTTATAACTTATAACTTTAAACCCTTCGAAATCCTCCTCGTAATATTGCGTATTACATAATATCATACGTTGTATATAAGATAACGCTTCTCGATCTCTAGATATTTTGTTAGATTGCTTAGATTGTTAGTACCTGTTTGTCGCACGCTGTACAATTATGGACATATCAGAAATTTTATTGCAATAAAAATGCAATAAAGTATCGACGAAAAAATGCAAAATAGACTTAGAACAACTTCAATCAAACTTTGTTTAACTTAATTAGATTAATTTAATTGGCAGAATAACTGCTTGGAATACAATTTCTAACTGTATAATTTAATGTTTTGTTCCATTCCTAATGAAAAGAAATTCTCATAATATTTTTAAGAATTTTTTTAAATATTTTCAATAACCTTATAAATAATTTTATTTTAATATCTTAAATATCTTAAATATCTTAGATTTTATAAGTTTTCTTCGGAAATTATAAAATTGAGAAATTAACACAGAATATGTAAAAAAATTCATTTATAGAAAGAATTCTTGAAAATATTAAGATTTTCTCAACAGTTGAAATGTTTCAATTTGAATAAGTATCTGAGAAGTTTTCTAAAATCATATAATAGAAATTCTGAAAAATTATACAAAAAATTCCAAGAAAAATTATCGCTAAGGGTTAGGAACAAGAAAAAAATTAATAAAATTCATATTACGAAACATAAATATCTAAAACATAAATATACTAACTAAATTTATCATTGATTAAAGTAACAAAACAATAAAAAATTTTAACAATAAAATTCTAACAATAAAAAATTTATAATTCTAACCGTATTTACTAAGTTAGCATGAATATTACGTGATAAATTGATTAAATCAATCGGCAGAATTGTTCGAATTAAAATTTTTAACTGCATAATTCGCTTTTCCTAATCTAATCCTTTTTTTCTATTATCCTTTTTTCTTTACACAATAAAAAATGTACAATATCCATATTAATTAATTATTAAGTTAATCAGAGTTTGGTTGCTCATCCATACTGCCGATAGGGACCATCAATAAATGACTATCCCGAACAAAGAAAGTGTAAACAAAGAAAGTCACATTTGTAAACGCGTATAATTTATTATATCAACAACAACAAACATATTCATGTGCCATAAAAATCCGTACTAGTGCGACACTAAAAACTTATTTGTACTTATTTGTGTTCATTTTAATATAAAAAAAACGATTGTACATAATATATTTACTATCAGGATTGTAACGAGCTATTTGTTACTAAGATGTAATGAGCTTTAATAAAGATTTATTTTGTGCAACAATTTCATTTTCGTCTTTTTTATTTTAACTGGTTTTTTTATCTATAATTATTTATGTTATCGTTTATGCTTTCAATATCACAGTATAAGAAATTATTCAAGTATTGATTATTATTGTTTACTCATACCTTTATATATCTATTAAGTGAAACTGCTATCAAGTAGCCCGGCTAGCTCAGTCGGTAGAGCATGAGACTCTTAATCTCAGGGTCGTGGGTTCGAGCCCCACGTTGGGCGAAAATTTTTTTATATTATTTACAATAAAATGAATGCTTAGAATATTTCTCGGTTACGAATTGTTAAATAAAACAAAAATACTAAATATAGTTTTTTATAAATATAAAAGAATACAGGGTGTTCCACTTTAATAGAAACAACTGCATATCCTAGATAAATTTGAAATTGTATAAAAAAATGTTTCATATAAAAGTTGAATTATTTGAAGAGAGACAAATAATGATAAAATTAATCTTTCAAGTTGCCATTTTTTTAATAGTGTAATTATTTTTTATTGAAAATCTAATATAATATACTCTGTAAATAAATAAAAAAATCACACAAAATATATATGATAAAAAGCTGATATGCAAATAAAAGAATGTAAATAAAAAATATAAATACAAAAACAATAGTTCACTAGCAGAACGTGGTTTCGATCCACGGACCTCTGGGTTATGGGCCCAGCACGCTTCCACTGCGCCACTCTGCTTTCTTCTAGAACTCGACGTTGTTTCTGTTTAACTACTTTTTAACCCTATTTATTAATTTCATCAACACTAAATTTTCATATAAATAAATTTTCGTATAATTTAATTATATTTACTTGATTTTTATTGTTAAGACTATTAATATAATTAATTTAATATTTTTATATTTAATGTAATATTTTTTATAACTATTTTAATAGATTTTTATTATTAATATTTTTTTATAGATATCTTTTTATTATTTCGTTTGTTCACTTCTTTAATTAAAAAATATATTATTGTTTACGATGAAAGAAACTTTTCGAAAAATCTATTTCTAAAACATTTAAAATTTTTTAACACAAAAGACATTATATATTTCGGGAACATTGAAGAAATAAGATTAAAGAGATCTTAAGATAAATGTGGAATGTAAAATGACATTAAACTGATAAGAAAGTAACTTTGATACACGCAATATATAACTTCTTAATTGAAAATCTAAAGAAGACGTAGGATTTCTCAGTTCAGGGATCCTTTTTTTGGACATTTCATTTCTCCGTTTATTTAAATAGTATTAGCTCTGACTCATTGTTTGCTGCATAGAAGGGCATGGTTATTCTATTCTATAGAAGGACAATCGCTAACCGAAAGCAATCGTCAGGTGGAATTTCAAGAGACTGAGCAATCCTATCAGTATAAGTCACCAGGTCCGTGACTCACGGACCATTGAGTTGGAGGCGACGATGAGGCTTTAACGCGACTCAACAAGCACGAACTTGCACGGTTTAGTCTAGGCTGGCTGGGGAATGCCTGGGGAATGCCCGACACCGGATGCCACGTGTGTCCGTGTATTGCTCGCCTCGACTCGGACAATCGATAAAAAGAACGCTAACAAAACCGCGAAGGCCGCTTGCAAACGTAAAGTACACACGTTAGATACGTCTTCCTTATGATTATACATATAATGTTCTAGGAAACAGCGATGATGGATCCAGAGAGGATATAGAAGTCATAATAATATTATAAGGATCATTTGTTATTGTGACCTTATTTTGTCAATTTTAGATGACAAGTGAAGTCATAATGACGTTCTATGATATCATATTATTATATGATATCCGCAGAACATAAACTAACGATATAACCTTGCACGTCAAATATTATAATTTTCTACTCAATAATGCAATTGTTATGTACAATATGTGTTATATTACTAAGGTCAATATAATATGGTGTAGCTAACATTTATTATTATAGCGAATTCGACTCGACGTATTTACTATTTACTATTTAGTGCACACTGGTGCATACATTAAAGCCGCCATACACAAATTAATGTAAAGAGATGTGTGCTTAATATACATGTAAAAATAGATTAAACCGTGAAATCCTCAATACATTTTAATGTGCTGTTAAATAAAATATATTTTATAATTTGAAATATATACATGTCACTTTTATTTATCAGATTAAAATCAGTGTACAACGGTTTTAATATGACGGTTATAACTAATTGTAACCGAATAATTAACAAAACATAAAACAAGTTTTCCAAAAAATAAGTTTAAATATTTCGAATCATTAAAATTTTGTAGTTTTAATGTTAAAATACAATTTCGATGTAATAATCTAATTGTAGAGGAATAAAAGTATTAAGTAGTTAGCTATATAGTAATTTTAAATTATATTTTTTCTCCAACATATATACAAAATTATAATTTTTTTAATTATGTTGTTATTGTAGCAAATGAGCGATATATATGCGCGACAAATAATTCACGATTCGCACATATAAGATTACACAAGCGTTTTATCGTGTTTGTTTTCCTATTATCGTTCTATTGCAAAAAAAAGAACTAGACATTGAGATGAATATAGTGAATTATCAATATGAATGTGAAAAAGTACGACTTACGTCTCATTTTCGTCACAATTAGAAGGCATTTTCGTTTGTCAGTAACATTGGAATTTAAACTTAGAGAAATTATATAACGATTTGTATCTGCGATTCTGTTTTTCAAGAATCGAGCGACGTCTAGATTCGCGCATCCTTTGCGCGAACCCTTCGAATCTGCTCAACCAATAAGAAATCAAGCTGAATAACCGAAAATTGTCCACTTGTAAATTTGCAAACGGACAAGTCTAAATATGGACAGATCGTGCGATCACGTTTATTTATTCATAACGTGAATGCCAACTTCAATAACGTTAAACATGGATGTAAAAAAAGATGCGAGTGATAGTACGACATTGATATAAAGGATTTATAACATAGTATGCCACATTTGCTTATGGAAAATAAATAACGCATTAGTCTTTTCTTTCTATCTTAGTCAATAAAGCACAGGTGGCGCTGACAGTGCCGTTCGATACGCTTGCACAGGAAGTTGAACTGGAAGACGTGCGGATTATTGATTAACTATTGAGAATTATTTCGAATTCTTCTCAGAAGAAATCTGCAAAACATTTTTTTGAACAAGAATCATTCTCATCATTTTTCTTAGTTCTTTTGTCGTGATCGAAACGCTATAATCGTCGCGTGATTCGCAGCTTGATTCACGTAGTGCGACCTAACAGTCGGTTCGCGACTGGCGGCGACCATCTTTTCCGAGAGAATGACGCAATCGATGACACATTCAACGTTGCACATCGTTCGATTTAACGAACGGGTGCAGACAGGTTTTCCGGGTGGCGATCGTTCGTTTTCCACGCATCGAGATCGAAGTCCGAAGCTCTGGCGGATCAGCGACACGGCGCTATTTCCTTGGGAGTGTGCGTTTCCACGGACTTTAATCCGTGGGTCGAGCGAAAGTCGCCAGCTGGTGAGAGCTATTTTGAACAGCGCGATGCGACGTTGCCACGTCTCCGATTGCCGTTGCGATCGAACAAGTTCAAACACGTGCGCCCCTCCGCGTTTTGCTCGCTTGGCATAGAGATAACTGCCTTGGCGAAACGACGGTACGTTCAACACTTTTCATCCGATCGCTGCAATTCGTTCTCAACGTTTTTAAGATCTTTCATAATACTGTACCAATGGGGTCACACCGTTTCGCTAACAAAATTTCAATCTCCCTCCGCCGAAGGACCGTTGGAAACGGAAGGGATCATGCGGGGAGGGAACAAGCCGAAAGCAGCATATCATACATCATGAGAAATCTGAGTTTCGAATTTCTAGGCACGCTGGAATTGCTGGAATATCTCTGGAAATTGGCGGAGCTCGAGATTAGACGTAAATGAGATAATTATACGATTTTCGATTTGAATTCCAAAATCGCGGGAGAGCTCTGGACAATTTTTCATTAGGCGCGTCATCTTTCGCGACGATAGAGCTGGACAAGAAATCAGGTTGCTACCTCGCGGCATAACGGCGAGAGAGCATAGAGACAGACAGAGAAAGAAAGAGTGAGAGAGGGGGGGAGGAAGGGAGGGAGACGGAGAGATTGAAGAGAAAGGAAGTGCGGCAACGTAGCATCTCCGTGACTGCGTGAGCGGAGATGCGCGGCATGAATATAGCGGCGGAGTTTAACGAGCCAGCGCATCGACGGGGTAACGGCGGGACGTCGGGCTACCGCGGGGTGGGACGCGGTGGAGCAGGCAGGAACGCAAATGCGCGCGGGGTAAAGAGGTGCGGAAAGTTTCCGCGGCGGTGGGGATCCGTGATGCAGGAGGTGGTAGGGAAAGGGGAACGTGCCGCCGGCTGGTCGCAGCCGCTCCGCGCGTGCGATACGATACCACCAAGGTAACGTGTTACTTGAGTAGATTGTAGAAAGAATGCTTTTTGGAAATTTCACAAAACGTCCGTTTCCTAGTGTTCTTCCCTTCTTCGAGCGCTCCGGCATGCTAACGTTCACTTCTATATGTAGATTAACTTTAATTTTCGTTTAATTTACTCTTTACTTTTTTCTAATACTTAATATTTATAAGAAAAATTAGAAAAATGTAAAAAGTAAGCCGAGAATAAAATTAATCTACATGGAGAAAATTGAATATTAAGTTTTAATACAAGTTTTAAATTATATTTTATTATTATTATTTTATTATTTATTATTATTTATGTCTTGTATTTTCGATAGACCATCACAACATGATTCCGACATTCTTTTACTTTTATTATGATAATACTAATTTTATCACATAAATAAAGTAATTTTTGTTAAAAGCCAGTACTTAAGCCATATTTTAACATGAAAAACAATTAATTTTTACTATGGTACGCAAACAAAATTTGCTAGGTATATATTTTTTACTTATCTTTACAATACTAACTTTTATTCAACAAGTTTTGATTTTATAATAAAAAATTTTTACTACGAAAAAGTGTAAATATTACGTTGCATTATTGTTTTTAAAAAAATAGCATTTAAATTTATAATTGTTATGATAGTCCGCAGCTTCTACAAGATTATAGTAATTTAAATATAAAATTTTTTCCATGTACATTGGCAAAAATATACATAAAGAGAATAATGTGTCTATTCTACCAATGGTTTATTTAACTCTGGATTAGATTTACTCCACTTTTTTCTAATGTTTAAAAAAAGATTAAAGGTAAGTTAAAAAAAGATTAAAATTAATTTACAATGATAAAAATAGATATGAAGAGAATAATATTCATTTCCACTTATTTAGATTAATTTTAATCTCGATTTAATTTACTCTTTATTTTTTTTAATGCATAGAATTTTAGGAAAAAAGATAAAAGATAAGTTGAATCGAGATTAAAATTAATCTACTTGGAAATGGATATAATATGTATGAAATGGATATTTATGTTTAACTTTACATTTCTCGCGTAATGTTTTTAACATCATTACTCGTATTTCTTATTTTTCAACATTATATCTTAATTTTCATTGTTTTCTTTGATAACTTACAATTAAATAAAGATTTATATTTAATACATTCTTTAGATAAAAATAAATGCAACAAATTTTTTTTAATTGTAAAATAATTTACACTAAATATAATAACGTATACAAATAGCATGACATTTTTTAAATGAATTTATAAAACCATGGTATCCTGAATGTCCCACGTGAATAATAAAGAGTTAATACTTAACCTTAAACGTAACTCGCGTCTCGAATCGAATAGCGCGACTAGCTCGACTAGCGGCGCACTTCATGCTCGCTATCTTTCTCTTTGAGAAAAGACAAGATACTTACCTATATGTATACATTTAAGAGAGAAAAAAATGTAGCTGAAAAAAATGGCTCTGGTTTCGACATTCGATCTAATTGAAAGATATCAGTCTATATGCTAAAATTTTGCCTGAAGGTCGATTCTTTTCTTATCACATGAAAGCCAAATATTTTGAATTAAAAAAAAAACAACAAAGAAATAGATTGCGACAAGTGAACTTATCGATAGGTGAGAGTGTTCTTTCGAGGGGCGACGCGCCTCGACGATGATTCGAAATAAAGATTGAAAGCTATGCTTAATCGGTAGATAAATAATTATCGCGGGTAAATCAATTCTGAGAGATATGAGTGTTGCGTGCATAACATAATTTTTTTTCTTTTTGCCGATACAAAAATTGATTTATATCTAAATAACACAAAGTCCAAAATCGGGACATAAGATATCTTATAGATATCTTTTAGACAGTTTTTCTAAAAATATCTTTAAAATATGTCCTGAATTTGAACTTTTGTTTTCTGCATAGATAAATCAATTGTAAAATTTCCACAACGAAATTATAAGCCAAACTCGTTCATCACTCTTTCTTATATTTTGAAAATTTCATCTATTTTACGAGAGCAAAAAGGCTAGAATGTACAATAAGTCGCCAGAAATGTTGTTCTGTTCACATTTATATGATTTAGTGGTATTCGAAGTAAATTCTACTCATAACATTTCTAAGTAGAAAAATTTATAAGATCGAGATAACTTCAGGTAAAACTAATTTTAAGAAACATAATGATGTCATTCAATACACTTGTCAAAAATTTCAGTCATTGTCAAAAGTGTATCGAATGACATGATTTTTCTAAAATGATTTCTATTTGATGTTACCGATTTTATGATTTTGTGTTTCTGGATCCATTAAGTATCCATTTCTATCAATGTAGATTAATTTTAATCTGAATTCAACTTACTCTTCATCTTTTTTTAATTCTAAAATCCAGAGTTCCACAACTGTAAGATTAACTTTAATCTCGGAATTAGAAAAGATAAAAAATAAGAATAAGAATTTAAAAAAAAGAAAGAGTAAATTAAAACGAGATTAAAGTTGATCTTAGTTGTCCATAGTTGTGGAACTGGGATTTGAAACTAGAAAAAGATGAAAAGTTAATTGAATCAAGATTAAAATTACTACACTGATAGAAACGGGCAGATCTTTATTAACGTAGATTAACTTTAATTTCAGTTTAATTGATTTTTTATCTTTTTTTAATACTTATATTCATTTCTACCAATTAATTAACTTTCATCTCGGTTTAATTTAATCTCAATACTTAAAACTAGAAGAAAATAAAAAGTAAGTTAAAACGAGATTAAATTAATCTACATCGTTAAAATTGGACATACTTTACGCGCGTCGCTGTAAACGAAATCGAACGACCGCGAACTTCGCGAAGTTCAGAAACGCACTCTTATCTCTCCTTGTCTATCTTCGATGTAAAGCGCATTTCTAACTTGCAGTTTTTCCGCGACCAATTAGAGGCTCGCCAATAGGCTCTTCCCCCTCTATTATGGGGGTGAAGCACGTGGCAGCGAAGTAATTGGACACAATGGGAAGTGCGAATCGAAAATGTATTATCGTGAGACATGCGGCTTAAAGATGTAAAGGTTCGCATCGTGCGAGATTCCGCTGGTCGACCGTCGATCGCGCGGCCGACTTTCAAGGCTTCGGTAGCAACGGAATAGCGAAATGCACGAGCGAACGAGCGGGCGCACATGCACCCGTGTTTCTAGCCTTCGCCCATGCCTCTCTCTCTCTCGTCAGGTCGTTGAGAAAAATCGTTGACGGAACGCGTGCGGTCCAAGTTCAGAATATGCCATCCGATCGGCGACCGATCGGCGGCCTACGGCGATCGATCGCGGACGTCATATTCGAAAACACGCACGGCGTAGCGGGAGCGCGTGTGAATTCCAAAATCTTCCGCTCTAGCCGTTTCTCGAGAATCGTCGGCGAACGTCGGTTGCGTCCGTATCGGTGAAATCGTGGAACATCGAGGAGCCGCGCGGAGAAAGGAAAAGCAGATAGAAAGAAGTGAGAAGAGAACGCGTGCGCACATGCACGTGTGTGTGGTGTGTGTGTGGTGTGTGTGTATGTTGTGTGTGTGGTGAGGGGCAGGGGGATCGAGGGCTACGGATAGTAGAGGAGGAAACGGGATTCCCCCTTCCTCCTCCCGCGCGTCCACCATTCGTCCAATCCCCACCGCGACGCTTCGCTGTCGAGTGTCGACCGCAACGTCACCGTTCCCCCTCCTCCCCGCTGTATCTCTCTCTCTCGCGCGCGCGGATTGTGTGAGGCGCGCGCGGACCTGCCCAGTAAATGCGAGGCTTCCGTTCGACGAGTGTACGTATCGGTGAGAGAGTGCGTAATAAGCGCACCTTACACAGACAGTTTTTCACACCTCGGCGACGTCGTCGTCGTCGTCGTCACTGTCATTTCAAAGAGAACAGTCTGAACATCAACATGCCGCTCAGCATCGGCGTTAATCTACGAGTGACCGGCCACTGTAATCAGGGCGGCCGTAAATACATGGAGGACATGTTCTGCGTGGCGTTCCAGCCGACCCCGGACGACAAAGATCTGGAATACGCGTTTTTCGGGATCTTCGACGGCCACGGTGGCGGGGAAGCCGCGACCTTCGCCAAGGAACATCTCATGGACATTATCGTGAAGCAGAAAAACTTCTGGAGCGACCGTGACGAGGATGTGCTGCGGGCGATCAGGGACGGATACATGAACACTCACTACGCGATGTGGCGGGAGCTTGGTACGGAAATATAAGATTGTTGTGTTTCGTCGACTCGTTCTCGCTTGCACGCACCATGATTATCTTTTGCTTTCGCGCGAATTTTAAATTTTGCTCGATAAGCACTGCGTATGCGATCCCCCTCGGCGGCGATGGTGACCTCCGTTGAGAATTTCTGTCATCATCCCGCGTATTTCCCCCACCATCCGTCGCTCGTCACCGCCACCACTGATTAGGTTAGAATTTAGGTTATGTAATTCTTCGAGCTAACCTGAAAATTTGGGTTCGGGAGAGCGATGGGAATTAGCCGATGCAATAACTTCTTACGTCGCCTCCCGTCGCGAATCTGGACCGCGGCGACTTCCGCGGCGGTACCGTCGCGCGCTCGCGTGCGCGCGCGCGTAAAGCGTAACGGGCGCGTCGACCTTGATCGCGGAGAACTTGCTGTAGATTTATTTTTTATTGCTGCACCGGACTGCACTAGACTTTCTTCCTCGCTTTCGCCAAGTTTCAAATATAGGTTCTATTGTGTTTATTCCTGCATTAGAACTTCCTCATTTTAAACAAATATCAGATGTAAAGTTTGTCTTATAGTTGAACATACATGGAACTTGTTGTTTTAGCTGAACTTTTTGCACAGTTTATCTTTCTTTTTCCTCTACACTGAAAAAAAAAAGAGAAAATGGACCATATAAGAAGTTGGGCTAAAAAAACAAACTTTTTAACTTAAGCGAAATGGACACATGTGACATTTGACAAAAGCAAGAAAGTGTAGGAATAAAAAATGAACTTATCTACTTTACTTTAAATTCCAAAAGTAAATACTAATACAGCTAGAAAAAATACCTGTATACACATACCTATTTTATGTATTTTAAATACAAAGCTGACTAGTTATAAAAAAAAGATTTTGATATCTATCACAATAATATTTTAAACTGACATTGTTTTCTTCGTAGACAAATGGCCGAGAACTGCATCTGGATTGCCATCCACAGCTGGTACAACCGCCAGCATTGCTTTTATAAGGAAAGGCAAGATATACATAGGTCATGTGGGAGATTCCGCTATTATATTGGGATATCAGGCAGAGAACGATCCTCAATGGAGAGCAAAGGCACTTACAAGAGATCACAAGCCAGAGAGTGGGCCAGAAATGACGCGTATACAGGAATCTGGTGGAAAAGTAGTCAGTAAATCTGGTGTTCCAAGGGTTGTATGGAATAGACCTCGCATTGGACACAAAGGTCCAGTTCGAAGATCCACTCATATGGATGAGATCCCATTCCTTGCAGTAGCCAGATCTCTAGGTAAATGCATATTTACCAATATCTCTTTGTGGATAGGGTCAATGATGCTATAAATGCTTTGAAGCATTTTTTGATCAATTAGTAAAATTTTTTTGATTAGTCAATCAATATTTTAAAGCATTTATAATGAAACTTTGATTGCATTCTGTCCAGCATTCTTAACAAAAGAACTTAAATTGAAATTTGTTTTAGGTGATTTATGGAGTTATAATTCAGAATTGAACACCTTTGTCGTCTCCCCTGAGCCGGATGTGAAAGTTATTCCAGTTGATGTCAAATCACATCGTTGTCTTATTTTTGGTACTGATGGCCTATGGAATATGTTATCTCCGCAAGCTGCAGTAGCTATTGTTCAAACTACAGACAGACACAATGAGAAACATTTGATAGCCTCTCAGCAGACTGGTAATGGAGTAAGTTTCGCGAGTGTATTATTAATTATACATATAATTATTAAGTATATAAATTATATAATTATTAAGTATATAAGTATACATACAAGTTGTTGTCTTACTATATGATATGGTAATTTATATATGATAAGATATATATAAATCGTTTCGATAGCAGGCTGATTTACAAATGTGGATAAATCCTTCAAAAAATCTTGTGGATCGTGCATTGGAGAGATGGTCGTCGACGAGATTACGAGCAGATAATACTAGTGTTGTAACATTAATGTTAGATCCATCAGGACCATGCCGCAGTGAGGTATGAAGAATACTTGTTTCGAAAAAATCTAATGTACATAAATAATTCATATATAAATATTGACAAAGTTAAAGCAAAAAGTTTAGTCGTTTAAACTTTGAGTAAATTGAAATTTTGCAAGTAATCTAATACCATGATATAATTGTAAAATTCTATTAATATTATACTTCTACTAATACTTTCTACTAATCTATTAATATTATAGCTAAAATATATGTCTTTATTAAAGGTACTATTTAATCAAAAGAAGGACCGTGTTATACATCATGGAACACAAGTACCAGTTACAAGAGAACCTGAAATTGTCGAGAGAATCAATTCAAAAATTACATCGCCGTGCATGTGCATGCCAACACCACCGCCAAACGCTTCCTTGGATCTTGACATTGATCCTAAACATCCGGACTCGTCGAACGGAAATGAGGAGACTGTCGATCAAACGTTACAACCGGAGATAGTCTCATGTCCTGAAAAATCAATTTCGTCAGAGATTGACGCTTCGGAATTACGGGAGACCGCGATAGAGAAGTGTATCGAGACTACCGATGTCGGCGAAAGTATTCAAGTCGCCGAAATTTCCTCCAGTCAAATGCTAGAAGAATCTGGAGATTTGGAAAGTAAGAAAACAAATGAAATCAATCATGAGAAATTGGAATATCTCGAGGACGAAGAAAAGCCAATAATTGAACGGAATGAAAACGAAAAAGCAAAGAATGATCATTTGCAAAATCCGATCCAATCAAATTTAAAATCAAATAAATTCATCGAGTCTAAAGAAATTATAACTGAAACAGGGATGTCTAACGCGACTCGACAGAATGCTTGTCCCAATGCGAACGAGGAGGCGCTTCACCCTCCTCTTGTAAGTAGGTTACGTCGAAGCGGTATCGTTTCTGTTAAAAGTAACAGTTTCGATAATGGTGAGATGAAAAGTGGTGTCTTAAATGGATCGAGACATAAGCAGCATCCTTTATTTCCCGCGAGAGCGGATGTCAGAACGATAAAACGACGACATAGTTTAAGCTCTTCTCAAACTCAGAATGCTTTTACCGACGTCGCACCGACTCCAGATTCGAAGACTTATGTAAACGTAAAGTCGCGATACAGCAGGGTAACGAAATCACCTATCGCAGAAAGTACGATGTTAGAGGAGACGAAGAATGCATTGAAGACGGCTAGCGACTGTGTTATAAGTAATAAACGTAGACATAGCACAATCACACAAGCCTCTGTCTCGTCGTCTGGAGTTGAGAATAGCTGCCCACAGCAAGAACCATGTGCAAAGATGAGGACGCGTTCTGAGGATCAACGGCACAATCCCACGGATGAGAATGATCCCAATCAAACAATGGAGAATGCTAATGCTCGATTAAGTTGGCCCACGTCAGATAAACGATCGGATTCATCATTAAACGGTACCACTTTAACGACGCTCTCTTCGTCATCGAATACGTTCCAACGTAGAAGTTTAGAAAAAAAGGCTACGCCTGTTAAAGCCATTAGAAGGTCGTCCATCAATGGTTCGACTCGACTGCAACATCTAAGAGGTAGTTTTGGCCTAAGGGAATGGGACCAAGGAAGAAATAATCGAACAAACAATTGTAATAATAGAAGGACATTAAATAGGACAGTAACAATAATCGGTCCTACGGATTCAACGATACCACAGCGATGGCTAAGGTTTGTTTAATTATATTTCTTTATTCTCAAGAAATTATTTTTATGTAATATATTTATATCATTCTTGATAATACTTACGTGATATTTATTTTATTTTATAAAATAAGTATTCGAATATTTATTTTATGAAATAAAATAAATATTGCTATAAATATCAAGATTATAATTAAATGAAGTATATTGTGCGGATCCTTAGAATAATGTAAATTGCATGATTTTTATTGATATCGATGATGTTTAAACCCCCATAAACTTTTATTAAACTCTGCAATTTCCTATATTGTTTAGATCAGACACAATGGCGGCAACGCCTGTGAAAACATTACGTTCGCGTAACGTAGATATCGCCGGGCACACAATATCTGCGCAATTAGTTCATCAATATGGAGTAGTAAAGCAAAATCGATTGCCTCTACCGAAGCTGAAGCAGTCCGCGAACGGTGGATCACTGCAATCGAATAGAGTCAGGTCTTCCTCGTTGTCAGCCAATAAACTTAAACAAGCAAATGGTAACAGTGGAAGCGTGAGTACCTGCGCTACCATAAATCCCTCGACAGCAGGTTCCACTTCTGCTATAGCTAAAAAAGTCAAATCACCATATAATCCTAGTGCTCGATCTTTGAGCACGCGATCTCGAATCAAACGTCTTGGAAAGTAAAAGAATAAGGAATGGTTGTAGTTTTGTGAATTCGCAAATTTCAGGGTATGACACTCTTACCCTTATTTTGCTATCTGCGAATTATCTAGTTACTATAAAAAGTGATTGTTACATGCATTTTATATTTCTTTAAAACTTCCCCACTTTCATCTTTGAAACTACGTATTCTCTTTTATTCGAGGTGTCTGCTATAAATGGGGTTTGAACACTCTTAATTAGTCTTATTCATTTTATTTTTTAAAATTGAATAAAAAATCAGATTTAAATTAATTAAGTATCTTCTATACAAAATTATTTTATTTTAGGTATCAAATTTTAAAAAATCGCGATCTAAATAAATGCAAATACTTATATCTGTTTGTGACAATTATTATTGATTTATTGAATGTATTACTTTGTATTTTGTTATTGGAATTATTTACTGACTTTTTATGTTAGTACATGAATTGCATATATCTATTTCATTTTATAATACTGCTTGCTGCATGGAAATAAATTGCTGCGCTCTCCTATTCTATTTATTAAACACGTTCATTAATTCCTTAGAAAAGGATACTGCGATATCATTTAGAATGAACTAAAAGAAATTGAACTAGTCATTCTTGAAAGAGTATCGTTATATTCGAAATTTTCTATATATAATTTACAAGACTGTGCTTTCGCAATTTCTAAAGAAAGTTTTTTTTTTATATTGTTCTTTATATATTATTTCGTATTTTGAATATTAAAAAATTTATAAAGAGTTCTTATGTTTAAATCCAGTCAGTTGGCACAAAAAGCACAGTTGAAGGGCGATATGAAAAATTAATATCACGAGAAATTTCTAATAAAAGTACGATAAAAAATATTCCTGATACCTTTTATATACTTTCCAATATTCGCATAGATTACCAAGTATCATGTAGGAAAAAATATGAAAGTATAATATGGGTGTATGCATAAAGTAGCCTGACAATAAGAAGATACAGTTGTGTAAAAACTTGGGGTATTCGTATGCATATCTCACATTTGCACATTTTCAGTGATAACTATTGTTTGCGATCTTTACCTTCGATCATATGAGGCAACCAAACATATAGGGTTGAATATGAAATAAGAATGCGCGACTGTGCACACACACGTGTGTTGCTAAAAAGAAATAATTTTCCCCTCTCTTCCTAACTCCGCTCGACGAGTCTTAGTTCGGAAGGAATTCGCAAGTCAAAAAGGCGTCGTAGAGAATATCTATGATTAAGCATTAAACTATTTTCTAGTATGTAGGGTATGCAATCACACTGATCTGCCTTGACTGAGTACGGAGTGGTTGTTGAACAATTCTGTAAATAGAATTCTAAGAATTAATATATGGTTGAGAATAATTGGTAACCTTCTATCATATATATAAATTGTTGCATAGATAAATAATGTATGACAAAAAAAGAATTTAAATTCACCTCTGGAGAAAATTCCAGGCGCATGGTCTCGAATAACGACCACTCGGTACGAAGCACCAAACGACTGTTTATTGTACGTTATAAAAGATAATTAGATTATATTTAGACAGAATATTGAAAGCACAGCTTGAAAAGCAATCAAGAGATTCAAATTTCTATTGGTACGAATTGTACAATTGTGTTCCAAATGCAAATGTGCACTATACTAGTGATCTAATAATTAAGTCACTGAAGAAGAAAGATTTATATCTGATATATGTATCTGACATTAATATATACAATGTATTAATATCAGAATATAAAAAACAGTATATATGATCTTCTATATCAGTCTTTCACATAAAGTTGTCATTTTATCTCGTGCAAGGAAAAAGAAGGCAATTCAGGATAGAATATCTATTTGGTTTCATTATAAAAATTACGCACAACATGTTCGTTTATAATTTGAATAAATAGAAATCCTCCGTTTGAATTTCGCTTATTACGAATGTATATTGTTTTCCGTTTAGTTTTAATTATTTTGCATCTATATATCGAGAGAAATATTTTAAAACAGTTTGTAACAAAGATCAGTAACGAATACATATACCTTTCGTATAATATGTAGTCACTTTAGAATTTATACGTTTCTAAAGAAAAGAAAAAAAAGGAGAAAATTATGTAAATACCGATGAAAATGTTAACATGAATGTAAAATGTTAACAATATATATATTTATCGATATTACGCCGATTATTTATTGACTAGCTTTTAAAATGATTTTCTATGTAAATAAGATCGTGCAGATAATATATGCTTGAAATATATCGTTTGGGATTTCTTAGAGAGAAATTATCATTACGAGATAGTCAGTTGTCACTGCGAGACAACTATTAAAAATGAAAAAAGGGAGGAAAGGGATGACGTGTGCCTACAATAGTTACCACTTGCGAACATGTGTGCGTGTATGTGTGTGTGCATGTGACGTGTATGCACGTGTATGTGTCTAGATAAGGGATTACATCTCTGAGGAAAAGTTTTAAAGTAAAGTAGGATGTTGCGAGGGACAGAGTCGAGTTACCGAGGAAAGAGACATATGTGCTAGTACAGCGAAGATTTATTTTAAAAGAGAAGATTTATTTATCCTTCTTGATGCATGCCCGTAAGTCTCACACTGTACGTAAATACAGTGTTAATAAATATAATTATATATATATATATATATAATTATAATTATAAACAAATTGTATAAATAAAACATAGAAATTGTATAGATAAATTAAGCGATTATAACTACGTTTACACGACTCGATTTATGCCCAAATTATTGACATCGATGTTATGAAATTAATCAATCACAGTCATTTCATTCTTCAGGAATAACTATAATTAACCAGTTTTATAACATCGATGTTATAATTTCGGCATAAATTAAGTTGTGTAAATGTAGTCAATCAATGGAAAAGAGGAGCAAGGCGCCTCGGTATAGCGTTCATCTGTTGAAACAAATTACAGGAGAGGCGAATGTAAGAACGAATCTACCTTGCGCGCCCGTAGATTTATCATTTGTTACATCGTAGAGATATGATGAAACCGAATATTTTTTAAGAGGTGAAGAATATAAGAATTTATGACGAAGAGAGAACTGTTAGTGAGAAGAAATAATATATAGCGATTTATCTCAGGTTAAGAGAATTGTAGCAGGAGGAGAAGTAGATATCGGAGGAACTCGAACAAATGTGTGATCACGTTTATATAATCTGTATATTTTAATTAAATAAACTGAGATATACAAGTCCTATTATTAAACTGACGCTCACGACTATTTCTGTGATTATTCTAGCTATAAGTGTCTATCATGAAAAATTTTTAGATTTATCATGTATTTGATAATTTATTTGATATCAAATTTTAAAAAACATGCATATTATTCGAAATTTAGTCTGAATCCTTTAATTTTAAAAGTTTAAGATGTTCTAAGTCAATTTTCTATTTACATATAAAGATTTTTTATTGGATGCGATTTTAAGCTTCAGTCAAAAAAAGAAAGAAATTAATGATCGACATTTGGTAAATTTTAATTACGATAAAGGTACTCCAATTTAAAAGTATCGATATTATCGATTGTTGGTGCGAACTTTCCAATTATGTCTACAAGAATTTGAAGAAATGAATTTCCGTAAGATTGTTGATTTTTTATATTTTTTTAGTATATAATAATTCGCAATTTGGATTCGTAACTATTTAAATTAATACAATTAGTTAAAAAAATCCTCAGAATGAAGGTCTCATTTTTAATTGCACTTTATAAAGAGAGAGTAGTAAACAGTAGTAGAAGGTGGAGAATCATTTGCGTCAATTGATAGGTTATGGTCAGTTATGGTTATGCAAAGTTCAATGCAATTGTCCAAACATTGAAAGTGCCACGTGAATCCTGATTGACAGCTATGAAGTAATAATAATTTATAATAATATAAACAAGAATTTATGTGACAGTTAACTTTCTGATATAAAACTTGATAATACTGCAACCATGGAAGCAAACGAACGGGAAAACGATTCTGTAACTTTCTTTCCTAAGGATACTCCTAACAATAATGTTGATGCAAGTAACGATGAAACGATTTCCAAATCACCGACGTGTGATGAGCAGAGCACTAGGAAGTCAGAAACGGAGGATGCGTCTGAGTCTTGTCAAAGTAGTACAGATATCTGCAAAGAACCAGGGTTTAAGAAGCCACTTCTATTGATCGGTCCCAAGCGGGGTAAAACTGGAAAAATTCGAACTATGAAAAATGATACAGCACTCTCACTTGAATTGTCCGTGAATAAGGAAGCTATTGAGCCTGTCCAACTCCAAGAGTTGGTTGATGCTGAAGATAAGAGTGATAAGCCAATAATAAAAGATTCTGTAGAGGAAAATATCTCGTCCGACACAAGAAACATTCCTATACCATATTTGCAGCCAAAGTGGGGTGGGAAACCAATCAAGGAATATAAGTTGGAGGTTCTTAAGTCGGGAGTAATTCTAGAAAAACTTGATTTAACTGAAAAAAATTTTTATGTGATAGGGAGATTGCCTTGCTGCAATTTATCTCTTGCTCATCCGACTATCTCAAGGTACCATGCGATTATTCAATACAGAGCAACAGCAGATGAGAAAAGCTCTACAGGTTTTTATTTATATGATTTGGAGAGTACACATGGCACATTTTGGAATGGGCATCGTATAAAACCAAGAACTTATGTTCGGTTACATGGTGGTCATATGATAAGATTTGGTTGTAGTCAGAGGAAATACATTCTGCAAGCTCCACCAGACGATCAGGAAGAGGAATCTGAACTGTCAGTTACACAACTTAAGGTTGGTTTTATTTATAATTATATTTATGTATAACTGGCTTGTTATAATTATAGTATTATAATATTATATATAATATTTTGCTATATAACTAGTGTTGTTTAAATCAGTATTGTAAATATTTTATTATAATCGGTATTGTAATCAGTATTGTACATATTTTATTACAATTGATATTGTTATAATCAGTATTGTGTAATATTTTGTTGTAATTGTAACTTTGGTATTCTTTTGCAAGGCAAGACACTTTTAAATGTATTTGTTTATAGGAAAAACGATTAGAAGAATTGCGAGAACGAGAAATGAGACAACAAGAGGAAGAAGAAGCAGAAGAAAGAGCGAAACAGGAAGCAGAGAACGAGGGTATTGATTGGGGAATGGGAGAAGACGCAGATGAGGAAACAGATTTGACAGAAAATCCTTACGCTACTATGGCAGATGAAGAGCTATATTTAGATGATCCCAAGAAAACACTGAGAGGCTGGTTCGAAAGAGAGGGGTATGATTTGCAATATCAAGTAGAAGAGAAAGGAATAGGCCAATTTTTATGTTGGATAAGGTAAATATAATTATATATGAAATAATCTTTGTATGTAGAATTACTTTAAGATTATATTTGCATATTGTATTTTGACTTGTCGCTTTTCTCTTTTTTTATTAATGTAAAAATAAAAACAATTTTAGTTTACCTAAAGAATGTTTCGGTGGTCGTTCCATGAAAGCAGAAGCTCTTGTCAAAGGAAAGAAGAAAGAGTCTGTTATTCAATGCGCTTTGGAAGCCTGTAGAATCTTAGACAGACACGGATTGTTGAGACAAGCTAATCATGGTAATGTACATGAATAAATGATAATAATTTTTGATCAATGCAAACTTCATTTCTAATATTGATAATTGTTAATTAGAGAGTCGAAGAAAAAAAGCAAGGAATTGGGAGGAGGAAGATTTTTACGATTCAGATGAAGATAACTTTTTGGATAGAACGGGAACAGTAGAGAAAAAACGTGAACAGAGAATGAAATTGGCTGGGAAAATTGAAGAAAAAATTGAGACATATAGCTCATTGGTAATGTCATTTTCATCTATGTCTTTGGTATTATAAATATATCTTCAACCTTTATTGACATTTCGTATTAATTTCAGACTGAAAAGCATAACGAGATTGTGAACAAAATTTCACGTTTAAATGAACGCTTAAAAGAAGCGCAAAGGAAAAATGCTAAAGCGGGAGAGTCTAACGAGGATTCGTTGGATGCCTTTATGTCTAGTTTAAACGCATCTACTTTGAGTAAAAGCGACATAACGAAAATGAAAGTGGAGTTACAAAACTTACGTAAAGAAGAAATACAACTTGTCAAATTAGTAAACCTTACAAAACCAGCTAATTTGCCGCCTCTTGTCAGTCAAGTGCAAATAGAAGATACAAGCGACAACAAAAATCTCCAGCAAAAATCAAATTATTCTATGAAAAAGATTTCTCAACTTGAAAGAAGACGGAAGCTTTTTGAGGCCAACGTGAGTATTTTTCTTTTATTTTTTATGTAAAAATATTTTATTGTTTTATTTATAATTTATAATTTATAATTTAAAATATATTTTTCAGAACAAAAGTGATTCTGCGAATTCATCTTTATATACTATGGATAATGAAGAAGGAGAAGAAGAAGAAGAAGATGATGAACAAGAGGAGAATAAAAAAAATAATGTAACAATAAAAGAAGGAGAAGAAGATGCAAGTGTATATAAATCTGAATGCAAAAAGTCGATGTTATACGAGGATGAAACGAAATCAAGTAACAGTACAAAAACTGACGATAAACCGATTACGAGAAATATCAATCAAGAAACGAGGAAACAAAATGTTGCAGAAAAACGAAAAAAGGACAGTAAATCAGAGAAACGGAAAAATATGAAAAAGCAATACGATCAAGACGTTCATTCAGAAGATTATTCTACGTGGGTACCGCCGCAAGACCAATCTGGCGATGGAAGGACAAATCTTAATGATAAATATGGATACTGAATTAGGTCTAACATTGTATGTACGTAAGAAAAAACAATGTAAATATTCTCGATCAAGAATTTAACATTACGTATTATAAAGAGGCTATTTATTTTTTTACACCTGAAATATATTAACACTAGAAGTACCAACTTTTCTTATTCAATCAAAAGAATTAAACGAATAAATTACTATGAAAATCAAAAAATGATGAAAAAATCAAGTATTTCTTTAGTATAAAGTATCATTGAAAAGTATAAAAATTTTAGAATTCCATCTTTTACACGAAGAATGTAATATTAATAATTCTAAAAAATAGATAATGACTTAGTATATCTAGTAAATTAAATTATACAATTTATTTAAAATTAAACTAAACAAATTATAAGTTAAAATTAGATGTTTAATGTTAAAATTAATAAACAATAAAACACTTCATAATAATAAATGTAAATAATTAATGTTAAACAAAGTGGTAATTATTATATCAAACAGTTCATAATAAAAGTTAAATGGTAGTTAAAGATATAAAATTTAAAACAATACTGTATGAGTTTTATTGTTTATTAATTTCATCATTAAATATCTAGCTTTTGCTCATAGCTTCTTTAATTTGTTCTTTATTTTGTAATCTATTTGAACCTTACATTATCATTTTATTGTTTTCTTTAAAACATTTTTTAAATCAAAATGAATGTTTTTAATGCTTTGGACTCGAAATTTTTGGTTCATATATTATATATAATGATTGATGATCATGTAAAAACCAGAGAGAAACCTGAGAGCCTTTTTTCTGTAACTACAAAGTGTTTGTACGCACTGCTCTCTGTAGAAATGAATGTAAACTACACAACAGTATCCATTTTTTTGCGATGCTCCTGATGGAAATAAATCGCTGCAATAATTAAAATCTATCAAATTAATAGAGATTCAGATTTCTCTTTGTCTATATTCGTAGTCAGATCTTAAAGCCGTCTTAAGTACAGTCTTAGAAT
>Ga0157363_1000822_pt1 | contig 24641 bp, 12 predicted proteins | sample AttsexASBM1_FD_111477 | JGI IMG/M metagenome (GOLD analysis project Ga0157363, IMG submission 111477) | Fungus gardens microbial communities from leaf cutter ant in Ribeirão Preto, State of São Paulo, Brazil - Atta sexdens ASBM1 | ecosystem: Host-associated > Fungi > Mycelium > Unclassified ... | reverse complement strand
TGTGTGTGTGTGTGTGTGTGTGTGTGTGTGTGTGTGTGTGTGTGTGTGTGTGTGTGTGTGTGTGTGTGTGTGTGTGGGGCTAACTATATAATTAACTATATATATCTAACTATATAATTGAATAAATTTTTTATAACAAAAGCAACAACAACTCTTTAAAAGAAGTCAATAAAACAATTAATTCTTTATATATATATATATATATATATGTATATATAAGCAGCGTTGGAATGACGAAATTTTAATTCTACGAAATAGATCGAGAAAACGGGTATGATACAATCCCGAGGGTTTCTTTTCTTCGTCTCCGCAGATCATAACGCTTTTATATTCTTTTGTGCGTTTCTGGCTTTTATTCTTTCTTTTCATTTTTCTTACATTTGTGAATTTTTATGTTTGCAAAATTTTGCATCACTTAGTCTCATGTCGAATAATCCAAGCTTTAGAATTCTTAAAATCGAAATACAAACATTGTGGATTTGTCGTGATTAATGGAAAAATTTCTTTTCATCCATTTATTCACTGAGATTCGAAGCAAATCTCGAGGATTTCTGTCGTTTTCCGGATGCAGCGACGTAGCCGAGTCGATACCGTTTAAGCGTGTCCCTGTATCTTGAATTTTACGAGCGCCACAAAAACATTCTTGCGTTCGTCCGGCCACGAAAAAGCAACCTTGTAAAATCAAGAGTGGGTAGACCGACAACTTTCCTGAGCCCTTATATTCGCAATTTTCTGCGGAGAAATGGCGAAACTTTGATGCTCGCCGAGTTCTCTACGGCTTAGTCGTTCGTTGTTCTCGCAGCGAAGCCCTCCGAGCTTGTAGATCTAAAACTCGATTCAGTTACGAGAATAGTCTTAAGTTATGAGAATAACATTGTCATGTTACAAGTAATAAACGTATCTTTATAATCTAAAGACATAATAATTTATATCATAGCTTTTACTTGTAAAAACATTTTATTCTACATTTATTTTATGAAATATGTACATGTAATTGTTTGTTTGGCTTGGTTTAGATGACTGACATTGAAAAGTCAACTCGCTGTTTATTCTCATGAGAGTAAAAGGACTATTCCAGATAAAACATTCTGCTGGCTTACGGACATCGTATCTCGTCGTCTGAAAATAATTTGACTGAATTTACATGGGAAGAATGTAATCGTTCATTTTTATGCGAATCACTGCCATGTTATAAGATAATTCGGATTCACATGTGTCTACTTGCAACACAATACAGAATTTTATAATTCTTCATATTTTATGTACTTCGTACCTCACATAAAGAATTCTCATTATGCACTTTTAAAACTTTTTTAAAATTATAATGTACTTGTACATGAACTGTTTAAGAAAATCAATGTTTTAAAAATACATTTAGGAACATGCTTTTAATTCAGCTTAAACTAATTAGAACAACGAATATACTAGTATTTGTCGACAAAAAGATTTTGTCAAAATGTATAGATTTTTACGAGGTCGACAAGACGATTCTCACGAATTTGGCTAAATCTCATATGACAAGGTCGTAAAGTGAAAAAAGCGAAGGTCACTTCTTCGCGAGAAAGAAATTTTGCATTCTTATGCGCACCGCGTTCGCAGATATGTGGTGCTGCGTGAGAAACCGACTTCTACGATCCGTGACTATTTCAAGAAGAACGACTCTTTTCTTTCTCTTTCTTGCTCTTTTTTATCTCTTCTCTCTGTGTAACGTTGGTAGGCGTGTATCGCATTTACGATGCTGCTCCTCTGGGGCCGGAAAGCCACGACATCACCGAGATTGATCCCCAAGCGCGCACATTCGTAACAGAGTGCACCGACTTTATAACGTTTTCATTTTCTTCTTGCCTCTGCGCATATCTGACAGCTTAGGCGAACAACCGGAAATTACGTTACAAATTTATTAGATAGCGTGGAATCACTTCAATATTTTATAATTGTATGATTGAGAATGCATATTTACATATCTTTTCTCATATTTTAATAAATTTTTCATTAGAGATAAATTATTTTATACAAAAAAAGAGAATATATATATAGATTATATATAGATAGAATAAACCTATTTTTTGTATATAATTACAAATAATTACAAATTATTAGCAATAAATAAATATTTAATATGGACGAGTGAGAGAAAACTTCTACGAAGTAATTCGTGAATTAAAAATTAGATTATACACTGAAAAAGAATATTTTAAATTTAAATAAATATTTATTTGAATAATGCCAATTAATTTTTATTATTTTATTATACACATTATAGTATTAATTACTTTCATTAAGGTATCAAGGACGTAAAAGAATAGGAGAAAAATTATTCCATTATTGAAATTAATAATTTTAAATTTAAATTTATTTTCTAACGTACAACTTAGAGGAAGTTTCACATACTTTTGTTAAGAGTTAATGAAAACTGTGAGATGAAATGCCGCGGTGTCGAGCGGTCCAATCGAGATACTTAATGAAATCTCGACGTTTCTCGTTAGAGAAACGAATAGTCTTTGAAGAACGTCGTCGTCGAGGCGACGACGATATTCAAGTTGACCTCGTTTCGTGACAGCAAAGATTTTAGCGGGGAGACATTCCCGCTCTCGTTCTCGCTTGTGCCATTTGTCCGAACAGCAGGCTATTTTCGGGGGTTTTAGTCGGGCACCCGGTTTCTATCTGGCCCTTGTGTCATTCGCCCGAAGCAATGAAACACACGCGAGCGTCGTTTCGACCACTCGAGCGAAATCAATTTTCACTCTGACTATTAAATCTGTACCGCCTCGTTTGCAAAAATCTCCACAGAAACGAATCCGCGAAAGAGATATAAGAGCGGGAATAAAGACAACAGAAGGAAGAAGGAGAGGGGGGAATATTTCAGTGTGTACTTTGCATTATTCGCCGAAGTGCTCGTTAAAATGGTGGCGCCGCCACCATTTTAGGAAGAAAATTGACTCTGGTAAAGGAACCTCGCTCTTTCTAGGATAGAAACATTCTCCATGAGAATATTACCCCCGATTAAAATAATGCCATGGGACATCTGACCTCTTTTTCGGTGAATTAATTTTACATAACGTCCCGATTGTGTCTCTTTAACACGAATACCCTGTTTCACAGTTACTCTGTAATTTTTATTTTATCATTTTGATATTATCGGTTAAATGGTTGCGACACGAAAGAGCCATTTTGTGTTCACGGTTATTTAACAAAATCACTGCAATGTATACGATGATTTAACTCGAAGTTGGCAAACAACTGCGAATATAAATTTTTCCATGATTTTATCGATTATCCGCGACTTGCAACGACATGTCCTTTGTTTCGAGGATAAGGATGCTGTTCCTTCAGCTTTAAGAAGCTCTCAAAGGAACAAAGATTATTGTTTGCTGCACAAAATTTGATCATGTGCCGAAGTCTCTTGGGGGAATACATCCTTCCTAGAGTAATGGTGACGAGTAGTAGTAGTTGAACTCTCGCAGATTTCCTTTTTCCTTTGTTCAGTTACACTGTCGCTTTTCGTTGTCGTCGACCGCGTCGGGATCGTTAATCGAATGTGGATGACATACTGATGGCATCCTCAAGTGAGACATGACATTTTCCCTACATAGGATCATATTTTTCTTTTTTTTTCTCTTCAATCAGTCCTTCGTGAAAAGGATGACGTGTTTTGTGAATTTCTCAGGTGTTCCGATTCGCGTCGATAAATGGAATAGAATCGTGGCGCCTTCGTGGATTTGGGTCAGACGACTGATAAGAAATGGATTAGATGTCAAATAAGTAGATACGACTCATGATGATTCATCACTGTTAATGAGTCATTTAGTTATCACGAAGAACCTGTCTCATGACTAATCTCAAATGCTGTAAGTGAATCGTAAAAACGCGCACAATACTGAACACTTACATGACGTTTATCTTTGAAAATTTCCATAAACGTTGAAAACAAAGATATCTAAAAATAAATACAAAATTGTAGCCGTGTAAAGGATTAAAGTTTTCATTAGCGATTTCTTTGTTCAGTTCTCTTGAAATTTAATTAAATCTCTCTTCCTACGAATTTTTATATTTTGTGTACGTTATATAAGATTCTTTTTTGTTGGATTTCAAGAAATTTTTACTAATCTCAGTCATTCGAGAAGTTTTAGAGAAAAGTCTTGTTGGTCGTCTTTTCAAGGAAATCTCGTCGAAATGGAATAATTTCGGAAGAGATGCTGGGAAAGGCAAAGAAGTAGAGGTGAAGACAGAGACGAAATATCCGTGGCAGGATACAAGTCCTTTGTGTGGCACTGTGGCGCACGCGGCCTTCCGTTCTCTTTGTCCTAGAGGCACGCTTCTCTCCAATCGATACGAAGACCGCCTTGTTTTAATGCGAATCCCCATCGCCGGTCTCCACCCTTCGTGTTTCCACCGCAACCCTCGCGTTCCCCATACTTTACTCTTGTATGTACCGCGATGGAGATATTGCTCGGATATTTGGATAGTCGCTACCGCTGACGCCTTTTTGAAAAATCGATGTTTCATCAATCAAGCGATATTTTACTCGCGCGCACTGTCGAGGCGATTTTTCCAACTCGGCGTTTCGTACGCCCGATTGACCCCTGGACGACCGGAAACCGGCGACCGATCGCACTAACGACTTCAGCAATCAATAGTACAATGACGAATAGATAAGAGTAGTACAGGATTACCATATTTGACAGAAAAAAAAAGAATGAGAGCACACATTTCATTTAAACTTTTTCGTTGAGAATTGACTGATTTCATATTAGAAAAATGACATTTCGTATCAATTCATTTTTTATTTAGTCGTCAAAATGAATATTACAGACAATAGAAAATTCCTCTGGAAAAACTGGGAAATTTGTAGAAAAGAGGAAAATGGAGGAAAAACTTTTTTAATAAAATCAGGAAACAGAAACATGAAAGCTAATGAGACCGAGCAAGATTGCTTTTTTTAAATTCAGAGGATTTTATGTGCAGGAGGCGCAATAAACAACAGAGCATGCACACCATATGCACTTTTCAGTTACATCTCCAACGATTCGCACTGATTGCGCTCTCCGCTTTAAAACTCGCGTTCACATAAATTCTATCCGCTCTCTATCTCTCTTTTCATCTCTCTTTGTCTCTCTTTAAAGCTCCCTTTGTTCCGCGTGTTTAGCATCGATCGCTCGAAGCCACCTCCGCTTTCGTTAGCTCCTATTCGCATTGTGCCAAAATTTTGGCAAACGTCAGAAAATCTTATGGATTTTCCTCTCCTCTCTCTCTTTTTGTTTCCATCAATATAATTTTTGAGAGTTATCCAAATCCATAATTTCTCAATCCGCCAATCTTCCGCATTCGTGCGAGCGTAGATGCGAAAGTACACGAGAGCTCCTCGTGAGAGCAGTATATCGGAGGCAATGAACTTCAATTACATAATACGTAAACCGAAAGCGGAAGCAATCTATGGCTCTCTCAAGCTTTGCTTCTTTATTTCTAATCGCGTTCTAAATGCGACCTAGAGACCCTCTAATAAGAGTCTAGACATGAGCAGCCACAGTTTTGTATGCAGAGTAATAGTTTTAATAAAAATCGGCGAGTGAAAAGAATATATTTTTACTATTTCTTTCTCTTTCTCATTCTGTTTTGTCTTTTTTTTATCTCTCTTTTCTCTCTCTCTCTCTCTCTCTCAGGAATTAGTTAATGTTAGAACTGTGGCTGTGCCATTTCTGACTCATTTAATTTGGATTTGCACGTGGAACTTTAGATTTTTGTGATTTTTCGTAAATAATCATAATTAATTATTAGTAATTTTACTTTTATGATGATAACCTTTCCTTGTAAAAATCTAGATTTATCTTGAACAAATTGATTAACAAACCTTAATACGAGTGCGAGTGATCGATAATGCTCACTCGCGCTCGCGCAACATAAATTATTTCTTTTGTTCACGAATTGAACAATTAACAGAGGTTCCTTCTTGTATGACGGCATCGTCATTATCAGTCGCAATGGCGGCTTCTTATATTGACGTTATTACGTGTCGATATTTGCACATGTATTATATGTACATGTCGACAATAGTAAATATTCGCGCGAGAGCAAAGAGCATTTGAAACGAATGCCGGTTCTCGTTTCGCTCTTAACCTCGCCGTCATATGAAACAATAACGACAATGGCATATCATCGAATAACGAAATTGAAAGAACAGGAAAAGAAGCTATAATGCGATACGAAGTGTGAAGCAGTCTGTGTGTGACCCGAGGCCAAGAGTTGACTTTGACTTTTCGGATATTCAGATAAATGCGATACCTGACCGATCACTGGAAAACAGCCAAAGAGATTTATAGAAGGTAAAGAGAAATACGTTGTGGTATTAAAATATTTTTTTTATGGAAAAGAGGAAAGAAAGAAAGAAGCCAATGCAAATCGTATCGTAGATATTGATGCGCAAACGATTAATAATTTAATGAACGCAAATATGTTGAGTTTTCTGTTCTCTTTGATTGGAAATCAAAGCAAATTTTGCTTTTATTGAAATTATTATATATGCTAAAGTAAGTTAAAATTGAGAATATAACAAATGTAAGGAATATTCTTCACTTTGATTAATATCGATTAACAAAATACTTTGCAACTATGAAATTTCGTTCTCATATAGTTGTATGGAGTTTTGTGAAATACGTCGAGTCTTAAAACAATCAATGTCATTCTACAGTTCGCGAGTAGGAAGGTCGAACATCCTTTGTTCGTCGCGTGATCGTAGTCGCACTTTATTTCTTATCCTATTCACGCTATCGATTATTCTAGTTCCAAGGTATCGACGTTTTCCATTCTAAAAAAAGACGGGAAATGCAGATTGCGCTATCGATGAATGAATCCGAAGCATAATGTCGCGTATTAGATTCGCGCGTCGGTCGCAAACAGGACGATCTGGGTCATCGCTTTCACCCTGGGGTCATTATTTTCCGGTAATGTCGCCTCGAATTCCAAATGAATTTGGCCTTTTACCGAACGTTGTGCGCCGCGGTAAAAGCGCTATTTAAGAGACGCGTAATAAAATGTGCATTAACGTCCCGCGGTCCTGGCACATAGCCGCGCGGAGGTTAACGCGCGGCATGCATTTTGCGTTCCTTCCTCCATCCTTCCTTACTTTACCTTCGCCTCCTTCAGTCTGCCTGCCCTTCCACCTTTGCCGAGAGACAGTGGCAATTTAGAATTTCATAACGAGAGAAAAAGGATTTAAAAAGCGTTTAATGTCTTGCGCGGCTGACTTGGCCGTAAAAAAAAGGGAGAAAAAGAAGGAAAAGGGATAGGGAAGAGTAAGAAGAGGAGAGAAAAAACAAAAAATCCGAGACGAAGACGGGAAGAACGACTATTATCACTTTCGGAGACAATGAGAGGGAGTAATGGAGGAAAAGAAGTGCTCCAGCGTCGCGTTCCTTGACATAATTCTACGATCAAGATATCAGTAACGATACGGTAATTGCTCGGCGTGATATTACCTTGTGTCTCCCCTCTACTAATTTTGTATTCGCAGTCGGAAGACATTAAATGCTATGGAGTGATTTCTTGTAATACCGAGTAAACACACATAATCGGCGATCCTTGATTTGTTTAGTTACACTAGTCACTGTCTGTAGAAAGGTGTAATAATTGAATGTAACGCGTAGTGTAAACTAATGTTTCGATCACTCGATACGGCGTGATATAATACTTAATCGTTGTTGTGTAATCACATCACAACCACACGCAACAATTATATAACTTTCGTGTTATTTAACGTTTGCATGGTGTTTAATATCTAGGCTTTGTTATATGCATACAATAATAAGTTTCGATAATTTTTTCTTATTTTAATTCTTGATACATTTTGGATTAATAGCGTGAGAGTTTCTTTCGTGAAGAGAATAAAAATTCTTATCGGAGTATATCATCGATAAGTTGATTGCTGACGAGATAATCTTGCAGCGAGTGCTCTCTCGAATACTTCTTAATGAAATTGAAAATCTTATCGGTGCAGCTTAGCTTATGTGTTCTCTTATAATACTATTTTATCGCTTTATTACTGAAGAAATGTTCATTCCACGAGCAAGACAGGAGTTTCGATTTTTTGCTCAATCCTTTATGAATATTCACTTAACGAGCTTAATTAGATTATTTTTAGAATACGATTATGCACACAGTTGAATGCGTGAATGATAATTAAATTTATTCATGAAAAAAGATTACGCGATGTAACTCTTATTAAATCCAGTAAACAGAACATTTTCGTATATCAAACAATATTTATTTGAACGAAAATTAAATTAAATTAAATTCTTTAAATTTGAATCAATAGATCAGTAATATCAACTCCGAGTAATCAGTGAAATTATTTTACTGATTACTCATATCCTATGGAGTAATCAGTGAAATTCAATAAAAAAAAGAAGTTTGAGCATTATAATTCAAATACCGATATTTGCACAGTTCAATACACGGTATACATTAATTCTAAGAATATTAAAAAAGGGGTGATTCCTCACACAAATTCGAGACGAAAACTAATATATATGTCCGAAACAGTTAATTTTCAAAGATATAGGATATATGGTAAAAAAATTCGTTTTTTCCTATTTCAAAAATCATTTAAGTTATTTTGATAAAACTAAAAATATATACAAAATTTCATCAAAATAATTTCACATCTTTGACACTAAGCAGTTTCGGTCATATGAAATTTTCGTTTTAAATTTGTGTGAGGAATCACTCTTTAAAATCTTTTAGTATGCTTTATATACACCCTCTATTTTGAATGTAAACTAAAACAAGGTTTGGAATTCTACATTTCATTAATTTTTTAGTTGAATTTCACTGTAAATTTACTGTTTATCCAGTGGCTTTCTGATATCAGTAATTATTAACCACTGTTTCAGATTTAGAGAATACAAAGAACTTTTTATAAAATTTAAACTTTTCCGTTTTTCGTAATTATCTTTAAATTTTGTGTCACATTATGATTTTAAACTTATCCCTGTAGTTTCATTGAATTTAGGGTGTAAAACGCCATCGTGTGGCGCGAGTAGCGTGATGGTGAAGGGTTAAACGGTTGCGGCGACCGAAGAAACTCCCTGGATACGAACATACACTTCCGGCTGCTCCTTTCCGGGCTTTCTGGTAGTCGCGTAGGAGTGGAATTACTCTGCTCGCGCGCGCGTACACGGGGTTGGCAGGGTGCCTCACCCTAACGCGATTAACGCCAATTTGCGCCATGCGTTAGACACGGAGAAAGAAGTGAATGACAAAAGGAAAGCAACAAAAGAGGAGGATAAAGAACAAGGAAAATGCGCTATCGAGATATTTTTTACTTTCTCCTTTGTCCTCCTTTTTTTTCTCCCTTCCTCCTTCTTCCGTCATTTTTGTTCCGTCAAATAATGCGAAGCATTTTTCGAATTCTTCAAACATTTATCGGATGTTTGCAGTTCCGAATATTCAAAGTATTCAAATATCTCTAATCGGAAAAGTTTTCGTATTCAATCTTATTACAGAATTATTCGGACGATATGATCGTTCGAATATTTCCATTCCTTCAAGCTCGGTGGCTGTTGCGTCTTGCACATTGAATGAACGAATGGATGTCCAACCGGGTTTAGTGAAGAAACTGTTACTGTACTCTCTCAGTCTCCTCTCCCCACCGATCTCCGGTTCTCGCCGCTTTCTGGAGCGCCGTTGTGAATATTCATGAATCGCGCGCGCCTGTCGCCGTAGTCATCCTCCCGGTCGTCACGAGACGTCCCGTCGCACGGAAATTCGTAAGGGAACATCCGGGGCGCCCGCGAAGCTCGGGCACAAGGGGAATGGAATTTCTATCGAGTTTTCGAAACGAGGGTGGGCTCGCGAAAGCGGAAACTTTTTGGCAGGGATTGAAACCCATGTTAATCCCGATGACGCCAGCGAAAATGTGTCTCATGCCAATCGTCGCCATGAATCGTGAAACAGATTCTACGCAAATGTGTCTCGTGCCTCAATGTAGATGAGTCTCATTGCCATGCGAATCGTGAATGGATAGATTATATATATATTTTTTCGCATCTACCATCGAATCTTCGGTTTTAATCCCCGTGCCGTTTAAACGGCAGATTCGCGAGAGAAGTCCGGCTTTACGTCGCTTGTCTTACGAAACATGAGTTGTAGATCCTTTTGCGTGGTGACATTCGCTATTCGCAGTATGCAGAAGGGTACTCGAAGGCAAATCCAGCTGTTGTTTCGTCAGCGATTGCGTCAGCGTACTTGGGAGCGTAAGAGTCTCTTGAAGAGTTCATTGAATTTCGTGTTCTTTTGCGAGAACCGGCCTGAAACGGCAACGAAATATCTGAATGGCTACAAGAATGCTGTACTCAACGTCGTTTTCAAATATTCATAGCAAAGATAGAATATACTTATTCTAATACATATCTATTGTGATTTATTAAAATCACTTGGTTCAAATGTTCAAGACACCCTCCATCGAATACTAGAGTTTTTAAAAACACCATTGATAAATTTTGATAGATAAATTTAAAATTTATAAAAAATAAATAAAATATAATTCGACTTTTATTGAAAAAATATACTAAATTTTAATAAATTATTTTTTTTTAAATAGTTCCTATTAAATATTTACTAAATATAAAGATATATTTATTTTGTACAATATAAGAAACCATTAATTTGATTTAACTAGCATTTCTTTTTATTGAATAAATTTATTTTGTAAATATTTAATTGACATTATTCATGTAAATATTGAAATTTAGTACTTTTTTTGTAACTGGTGGTAAAAACTTATTAAAGTTTTGAAAAGTGTACCAGATTTTTTTCAGATTTTTATATAATCCGGAACAATAAAAAAATTTGTTGTGTTTCTCGAAGATTCTTGAGAAAGAGTTCGTGCCGACGGAAAGTTGAATCGATTAGGTTATAGATTAATGTTTAGATACTGTAAGAATTTTCTTAATATTGCACAAAATAATCAAGATGAATATTGTGCGGACGTGATGATAACAGTTTCGAAATTAATAAATCAAAATACGAGATAGAGAGAGGGGGGGGGAGAGAGAGAGAGAGAGAGAGAGAGAGAGAGAGAGAAAGAGAGAGAGCTACGAGCCGTAATATTCCGTGCTCGTGGTTCGCAATTATCGATAAACTATTACGCGATATGCACACGCGTGCGACGTATTACACGCAGAGGCGGAACGTGTTCGTGCAAGATGGTGCTTCGCGTTAAACCGAGACACACCGCTCGTTGAATCGATCCTGACAACACCTGCACACAATCTCTAGACACCGAAATTAGTCATCCCGCTTTTATAGGCCAAAAGCGTGTCGAGGCTTGAGAAAGCTCGTAATCCTTGCGTCACTCGCGTATCCGATATCGAACCACCTTGTAAAACGAGACGCCCGTAAATTTAATGTTAGAGCGCTCTGAATGAGACTTACCTCATGTGCAACCTCAGTTTGCAACTGTAAACGCCTGTCATTCTTTCACACGACTAGATTGACTTCAAGAAAATCAATCTCTCCATATCTTTCGGTCTCTTATACTGTTGAGATTTTAAAAGTTAATTTTTTTATGTTAAATTCATTCGTATGCCTTCTTATATTACTCATTATTTCGTAAATTGATATTTTATACATAATTATGTATGAAATATTAATTTATTTCATTTTGTTCATTTGCTACACCATACACAATTAAAAAAACAATTTTCTCGAAAATCAATTTGAATAATCATTAAAATATTCTTTAATCATTAAAATATTTTGTAATATTAATTTTTAAATGCAATTTTGATATTATAACTGACTATAAAGAAATAAAAGTTTTTTATTTTTTTTTTTTAAGAGGAATAAAATAAATAAAGTATTTATTATTTACAGACATCTTAAAATGCTTAGGTTAGCATCAAATATTTAATATATGATATTACTCTGATTCTGTTCATGTTTGCATTTCAAGATTTTAGCGCGCGGTTTGCGAAATTAAATACGTATATACATTCATGCTATAAAATATTTAAATACTAAGAACCGAAAGTAAGCTTATTTTTATTAATTTAAAGTATGTTCTTTTGTTCTTTTTTTATTCCTTTATATTTTCGCTTTTTGCAATGTAATAAATAAGTGATATAATTAATTTAATTATTTCACATACAATATGACAATGAAACAATTTTTTTCTCTATCAATTTAGTTTGCTATACATTATAAGCTATCCTTTATTATCCTTCTGAAATGTGCTTAGTACATTTCCGGTATTTTGCGAGTTGCGGCGTGAGAGAATTCTCCGTGGAATCTCATGGACGCGGATTCCGGATCCAGATGACTCCGGACTCACGCAGGAATTTCGTCATTGATGGTCGGTGGTGTCGGTTATTTGCTGCGGTTTAGAGCCGGTCGTACACTCCCGCGTTTACGGTGCTTCGCGAAACCCCTCATGGGTTTGCGTCTCACGAAAAAGGACCATCGCGTCATCGTCGGACTCTTTCGGCCGGATTGCGTGTCCGCTTTTCGCTCTGTTCCGTTTCCGGGGAGACAGTGTAACGACGCGACACATCGCGTTATAATTTTTCCGTGCACGGTGCCGCTGCAGTTGAACGATAAAACCGCGGTTTCGCGGAAGAAGCGAAAGCATGCTTCGTGGAAGCGCAGTTCGTAGAAGTTCGTCTGCTTCGAATGACGAGGCAATTGCACCTGCCACGCGTTGCGTTGCGCAATCGCGACGTGCATGTTTCTAACATAATATGCCTTCGTTCTCGCATATGTTTGCAGCGAATGTTTTAAAAACGCGCGTTTTATTCATGACGTTTGTCAACGCTCGTTCTTTTTTTCGGTATAATAGTTGTTTCAAAAATAGTATAATACACACCAACAGTGAAAGAAACTGACTACACAGCTTGATCGACTCACTCGACAATTTTCAAACTAGAAACTTTAACGACGATAATAATTATACCTCGAAAATGAAAAATCTTTGATCCTAAATTTTCTTAGAATCTCTTTCGCAATAACGCACGTGCCGTTCTGCGCTGTAATCAGGACGGGGCGTCACTGGGTCGCTCTTTCGAAACTCGTTCTTGCTCGACCTTGGCGCGCTCAGCTGTCCCGCGGTGATCTCGTATTCTCGCGCGAGAACTAGACTCGAGAGAGCGTAATCGGCAATAGGAAGAGAAGCGTTGAGTGATGACGAGGGGTCGAGGGAGATGAGCGAGAAGGGGGGAGAAAAATGTCGACCCAGTTAGGACATAGAGTTCAAGCCTTAGCACACAATGCAAGCAGCCGATGCTCGATCTGTCCCCTTTAAGGGTTCGGACCGGTGAGACCAGCATTCGTCTCCCTCCCCTTCCTAAAATTACAATCCTTTCGCCCCCAGAGAGGAGAGAAGGATAAAGGAGAGAGAGAGAGAGGGCATAGCTGACCGTTCTCCGCTCTCCGTTCTCCGCACGAACAATAGAGGGATTTATGGGGGGAAAACGCACCCCGCGCTATACAGACCCACATGCGCGCATGGAGAGAAACGACTTACTGTATCGTGCTCGGGGAATAGGTTCCCCGTGTTTGCAATAATCACCCTAACCCTCCTTTCCTGAACCTCACGATCGTTCACGCTACGAAGGTCGCTTGTGGACCATTTCCACAACAATCGTCAAAGTTAACCGAGATTCGACCGATTGGTACGTGTACGTTTCGCTATCTTTTTTTGAGATACTGAACAATATTTACTTTTATTAGAGAGACGATGTAGCAGACAGAATAGAAAACAACTAACAATAAGAGCTTTCAGAAGGAAAAGTGTCAGCACAGATCTCGAGATTTCACTTGGTGCGATTTGATTGACAGCGTAAAGTGGGACAATTCATATTGTGATTCGTTAGGTTCAAATTGAACCTGGAAGGTATAATCATCGCAATAACGTTCTTTTTTGTTACGAACACGATTTTCGACTAGTGTTTCACTGCACTGAGAAAAAATATAGTTAATTTTAATAAATATTTAGTTCAATATTGCCAACTAAACATTTACTTACAATAAGTAAATACTTGTTCAGTAAAAAAAATGATTGTTCAATCAAATTAACATTTCTTGTATCAAATAAATCTTTATATTTAATAAATATTTAGTTGGCAGTAAATATTTATTAAAATTGACTATATTTTTTTTCAGTGTGGATATTGACGAAGATTCCATTAGTCTGTTGGATATCGAAATTAGTATCGAAAGTGTCGAAATTGAAACTTTTTTGTAATGCATTTTCTTAAAAAAGTCATCAGATTTGACTTTCCTGCTTGAGAAATTTCTCCAAAGAAAATCGACTTAAAAAGTTATATCAAAATTTTTTGAGCGATTAGCTGGAGATTTTTTCATCTATAGAGAGCTGACGATTTGATTAAAAAGTTGGAGACTCCAACCTCCAACTAGAGGAATGGCAATCGTAGTTATATATAATATAATTTCTAAAAATTTAATAAATCAGTAGAATCCAAGAGTATACACATATATAAACAAATGTGAATGTTATTTCGGTCATCGATATAGATATAAGTTCACTGATTTAACATCGGGAACTTTTATATTATTTATTATAGCCATATAACATTCAGTTCGTACAAATTGAAACGATATTCAGCATGAAAAAACTCATACAATCATGATTTAACCTGCGCGCCTATGTAATAAAATACAATAATTCTGACAGAGAGTGATTTTTCGACGTACTTTTGCAACTATTGTCAAAATGGCATAAAATATTGCGACGTAAAACGACATGACTTGTTACGAGTTATCCACTTGAATTACGGCTCTTTTTTTTCAAAGTCCTTTTGTAAAATCTACCGTTCGCGTCTATATCACTGTCGGCGCTTCGATTATTTGTGAGCCAATCGTCGCCGGGCGCGTCTGTATTTTCACGTCGCGATTAATTGAATCGGCATCCTCGCAATCTCGACGAAACTCGACTCGATATTAATTTCCAACACGGCCTCCGCTGTTACGCGCCCGTGTTTGTTCGCGCAGTTTCAATTTACGACCAGACAGCGCCGCACGACACCGGAAGAACATTGTCGCCCCTCGATGCCGAAAGTTTGTCGGTTCGCAGACACGAGTCGCCGCGCGATCTTTATCGCAAAACTTTGTTCTCCTCTTTCAGCTTTGTCTTCTTTCCTCGCGGCACAGCGGGAAGCCTTCTAATTCACATAGAATCATCGTCTCCCAGCGCGGTAGCGCAGCCTCGACCTCTTATTCATGCATCCCGTTTGCGTTGTTAATATTATCGTATGATAAAGCTCCGTTTTTCCCGAGCTGAAAAAATGTTGCAAGAAAAGTGTTGTTAAAAATTACAATAGTTTAAAGTGATAATTTTCTTGATAATTACATTCGTGTCGCCGAACGTAAATGCGCGCGTCATCGTGACTATGCAACTGTTTAATATGTACATTGATCTGTCTGACTAATCATGAAATATATTAAGAAAATTACCGAGAAACTGATAATTAACGCCGATAAGAACGTCGTAAAGGCTGACGAAATATGTCAGACGAAAAAATGGTAACATTCTCACTTCGATAGCGAAGAAATACAGAAGTGCGAATCGTTCGGTACGTTGATTGATCACTCCAGCTTATCAGTCAGCGATATGCATCGAAATGAAAATTGGATAAAAAGACGATATCGCAGTTATCACGATAACATGATCAGTTAAGATGATCCGTCGACGACGAAAGATCGAGACTGTAAGCGATGATCGATTGCAAGGCTCTAGTTTCATAAGATTCTCTATTGATTGAACGAATGTTTTAAACAAATTTGAAAAATATATATAAGTAAAAAAACATTTTGTATTTGTGTTACAAATGGTCTGTCTACTCAAGTCTTTGTTAAAATTTTACGTTTAATTTTTAACATATTCGTTAATTTAACATAATATGATTAAGTTATTTAAATATTTTATATTACATTTTGATATTCAACATTTCTTAGTGTCAAAATAACACAATTCATGAATAAGTGGACAAATAACATTAAAATAATATATTTTAAAATATTTTAAAACGTAAATTCTAAGAATGAATGAATAAAATGCGTGTTAATTTAACATATCATAAATGTTAATTTATGTTAATTTTGCTGAAAAATTATGCTTACATAACTTGCTTATTACTAAGCTTGTTTACAGATTCGGTACATTTTTTACATAATATTTATTACACACTTATCTTGAGTTAAATTAACACAAAAATTTGAGTAGATTGTTTGAGACATGTCAAATGTGTTAAATTTAATATTTCATATTTTTCAATAGCATAATTGAACGAGGAAGATTAAATTCGGTCAAAATAAGCCTAATAGTGCACAATAATATTTTTGTAAATTTTACAATTTCCCATTCAAGCAAACTGCGCGCTTGTTTGTTAGTTTTGAAACACAGTCCTAAATTGAAGTTGGAATATCACAAATTAAATTTAATACAATTTAATAATATCCCGATGTTAATGAGCATCTTTAAAACACTGTAAAGAATTAAAAATTTATTCTGTAATAAAAATATAGCAAATAACTTGCGAAATAATTAAAAATCTTTTTCTCTTTCCGACCTGCTGTTTGTAAAACGAATAATTGTGATATTATCAATTGGACGAAGTTGTTAGAGTTTTGAAGATGTATTTTTTTTCCATTTTTTTTTTCATTTTAATTTTCTTACTCTATACTTTTCGTTCATAATGACAAGGAATTAAAGGCTCATTCTTTGTTTCTCGTTGAGCGATTGAGCTATCGCAAATATTTTCCGTTTCATCGCGGTAAAAATAAATTCTGACTAATGAGAGAAATCCATCCTACGTGCCGCGTTGCACGCCGATAAATTCCGTCAATCAGCAAGGTGACGAAATGGCAAAAAAGTGATACCAAATATGTCTCAGCGTTGCACCAGCGAGCGCACAGCGCGACACAGGAAAGGCTCGCTGCTTCCTGCTTCGGTTTTCACCGTCGACGTCGCGTCGCCCGGGTTCACGCATAATTTTCACGCGACTTGCGTCTTCCTCTCGCCTTTGTTCTTTATAGCCGGCAAAGCTGTCCAACCGTCGGATCATCGGGACCATCGTCGCTGTCGTACCGTGGCCGATATGCGGCGCGATTAGGAAAACACATTAGTCGCGCGCGCTGCGGTCGGTGCAACGCGCTCACCGATCGCTCACACTCGCATATAGGAAGGCCTCATCCACGTCATCGAGCGACGGTAGCTGCCTGCCGTCGTTTTACAGTCACTCGACTCCGTTATACTCGATGCGGTTCGACTCGACTCGCTCGCTCGCTCGCTCGTGAGGATATTGCATGCGCGAGAAAGCGGCTGCTGCGGCAGGGCTTTCGCGGGCGCTTCCGGTTGAGCCCCGGAGAGTAAGAGGATAGAGGGCCGTGACTGCCGTGAGTATAGAGTATAGAGAGAAGAGGAAACCGGCGCGTGAGTAGTGCGCGCGGGTGACGGTACGGAGAGGAGAGAGTCGTCGCGAGAGAGGGAGGAAACGAAACGACACGGATAGGACGAAGGTGGAGGCAAGGGTGCCGGGGACGGCACGGGGTATGGCTGAGAGAGGATCACTAGATCGGTGATAAGGGGACTGGCGCGGTGGGAGGAGGATGCGGCGCGCAGCCAGCTGACTCGGGAAAGTTCGTGGACGACCGTCATCGAACCGAAGGAATGGAGGATAGCAGCACCGGCGCACGGCCGATGCAGTCGGCTGCCACCGGGGAGCCAGCTGACTGGCCGGCTCTCGGCCGTTTCCGCCGCGTTTCGGCCGCCGTCGGAGCTTTGTCCGCCGCTGTGCACGAGGGTACCGGCGAGCGACCAGCCGCTGTCAGTTGGCGCTGTGACACCGGAGGGAAGTAACGGTGCCGTTCCGAGGAACGATCCAGCACCGGAGAGAGAGAGAGAGAGAGAGAGAGAGAGAGAGAGAGAGAGGAACAGGATCAGGAGGAAGGAAGGAAGGAAGGAGGAGGCGGAGAGACGGATAGGGAAAGAGGAAAAAGGCGACGATAAACGGAAAAAGGGAAAAGAAAACAGAGAGAGAGAAAGAGAGAGAGAAAGAGAGATGATCAAGAGTGTACAGCCGGGAAATTAACGATCGGCGAAAGAAACGTCACGTCGACGTGTCCAGGAAACACAGGCTCTTTACCTGAACATCGAACAACACCCTCCCTAAAGTCGCCGGTATTGAAGAATTTCGCCGGTGCCGTTTCCATACATTAGGTTAGGTCGAGGGAGACCCAGGTATATCCATTGAGGCGGAGCTCGACGCCCATTGCTGCCGCCGGTCTCGACAAACGCGCCGAACGGAATCGCGAATTGCGGAGGCAACGAGAGAGAATAAATGGAAGGAGGGAGCAATCGTCGAGAGTAAAGATAATGACGACTGCGCGACTGTGATATAACGCCGTCGCGAGGAGCGCGTCGTGCTTACGTTTTCCGGGGTGCATTTGCGTCGTATATGCGTGCCCATACATTCGCTCGTGCGAATCGACGTGACGTCCCGAGGGGCCGACGAAAGGTAGTCCGTCAACGAAAGGAAACTCCGTGCGGAAAAGCGGAAGACGGTCCACGGTACGTTGAACGTCGCCGGTTGAAGAAACTACGAGGAATCACGAGGACGGCCGCGATTCCGTTCGGTAAGTCATCAGATGATTCGATACTCGCTATGGTTATTAATTCAATAAAAATCGTGTACACATGGGAGGCTCGTCTTCCGACGAGCCGCTCTGTCCGACGCAGAGAGAGAGAGAGAGAGAGAGAGAGAGAGAGAGAGAGAGAGAACGATCGATGGCCGGCGAGTGCACTCGCGAAAATGATGTTGCACCTAACTGACGAAATGGCCTTCGCCGATTACGCGAGTCGATCTTTCTCTTACATCAATGATGAATTGCAATTGTGCGTAAAGTCGTACGTTTTGCGAGAATGTAATTATCAAGTTGACGAAACACGCATGTTTATTTTTATCAATGTAGATTAATTTTAATCTCAGTTTAGCTTAAGTTTTATCTTGTCCCAGTTTTAAGAATAAAAAAATGATAAAGATGTATAAAAATTATTGAAATCTTATTTAAGAACTAAAATTCAACTCAGACCGATAAGGCTTTTTATTATTTAGTCATGTGTTTACGATCTTGTGACACTTTGTTAAAAAAATAAAGAGTTAAAATCGAGAGTTAAAATCGAGATTAAAGTTAATCTATATTGATAGAAATAATAGAAATGAGTCTCAGTTGAGAAAAATCGTAATCATAAGATTATGAAAAGATGATTAAAAATCTAAAGTTATTCTAATACTTATGCCTAATTTTACCGATGTACATTAACTTCGATTTTGATTCAATTTCTTCTTCATCGTTTGCTAATTCTTAGAATAAGAAAAAGATGAATTAATTGAACCGAAATTAAAATTAAATTACAATGGTAAAAATGGGTATAAAAAAACTTCTGGTTGAAAATTTACGAACCAAAAAATTCTGATCATATCAGAATTCTGATTATCTCGACTCAGAATTATGATAGATTCAACTAGAACATTCCTAATTTGTCCATTTTTAATGAGACTCTAATTAATGCTCTAATAAATTAGATTGTTTTTTTTTATATAAAGAATTGAAAAGATTATTTTGAAAAAGTGACGCGAAGATTTTTGTATAGTTAAAAATATGTGATCATAAACGCATGGTTCGGAAGAGAAAATTTAATTGAACGCGTACGCAATAAGTACAGATAATGTTCGTGTATTACAAAGGAAAGCGCGAAAAATTTGAAAGCGTGAAAACTGCCGTCGGCACTTGGCCGTGGCGTTTTTGCATTCTCTGCAATTTGCATCAAAGTTGGCTTTGCAAAGTCGACTTTCGTCGAACGGCTTATTAAGCAATCGTATACGTCTCAATACTTCTATATACATATGTATACATATATACTCCCTCAATACTTCGTATATATATATATATATATATATATACATTATATATGTATTATGCGACAATCTATCATTAAACTAAATAGGCTACCGTCCGTCTGACCATGTCGTAGTATACAATTATCAGATTACTCATTCAACAAATTCTCGCGAAGGACTTTTTTTACCGACTTACATGACTTAATGTCGTCTGCAACATTAATGCTTAGATCTAAGTATGACTTATGAGATATTCGTGTTCAACACTGATGTGAGAATGAAGATCAGACAGTCGTATTTAGCGGCGAAGTATAGAATCTTTGTCTTGACGGAGTTCCTCATTACGTGTCTAGGATTTCCGTGTGAGAGAGAAATCTAATGTGGCATAAATATCGTGGACAACGTCACGTGATGGATCCATCACGCAGCAACGTTCCTAAATTTTAATGGTCTCGAACGCGATGCCTTGTTTAACCCATTTAAAGAGGAATTAGTCCTCATAGCCGGGCTGCACGATCCCCGCCGTCGTCAATCGGCGATGCTAGTTAGATCGTTGTTGCTATCGTACAGATAGTTATGCTATGAGCCAAGTGATTCCAAGTAAAAAATTCCCTCCGCTTCTTGCATCCCGAATATAACACTCCGATACATTTTAATGCGATTTACGTAACTCTCTTACCGCACACACGGTTTTATGGGTATCGACTTATCGCTAAAGTTCTATTTTACTTAGCACTCACGACGATACAAAGATCCTAACCCTGCTTTAAGTCGTGTCATGCATAATTTCTCGATAAAATAGAAATTAAATTGCGCAACGGAAAACTAATGGCGACTGAGATTCGTCGACTCGCGTTCTAAATACAATAAGTACATATCTATAGGGTAACTGTCTCTATTAATGTGCCAACTTGCTTATTACTGAATTAATTATTAAATATTGTAGCTTTAATTTTATCTGCTTGCAATCAATATCGCTTTAAGCTAATTATTTAAGTTAATATTACATAAATCATTATTTCAATTATATTTATTAATGTATATTCATAACACAATGTTCTCAGCTTCAATGCACATTAATAGAAACACATTAATAGCTTAAAATCTTGCGATACGTATTACTGGATTCACATAAATCCCTCATATCTTTTGAAAAATATTTAAAAAATATTTTAATACTCAAAAAATAAAATATTATTTTCGATATCGTATGCAATAATAATTTAATTCTTAACAAGAAAAATATTTTTTTTTATTTATTCGTGTTTTCTTTATGACATCGAAATACAAAAGTACACTGATGGGGACTGGCACTGTAACTGGGACAGTTACCCCAGGTCCGTTTTTCTGAAACTGCTGAATCATTGTTGAATTCATAATGTCAAATTATATTCAATTTGAGTTATTTTTAATCTATAAGTCGCCATGCTTCTATCCAATATATCATTAATTTAACTAATTAAAAATAATGGAGTTATGAATAATTCAATTTTAAAAAATGTATGAAATTTGACTCAAATTTAATATTTATTTACTAAATTCATACGTTAATATGTATTTACTTTGAAACCAGAAATGTGTTGATTTACATTTTATTGTCATACATATAAGTATGTTAAAAATAACAAAATATTATTTAAATTAAAGAATACCATTGTTCCTTTAATATCCAACAATGTAGTGTAAACTTTTAGAAATAGAAAAGTGAAATAGATACATATTTAATGTTTGGCGAAAGCGAGAAAGTTCTAGTGCAGGAATAAGAAACAGATCTTATATGTATCGATATCTCTACCCACACGCCAACGGTAGCAGTTGTTCCGCTTGCACTCTCAGATCAAAGGATTTGAGGAACCGTTCTTTTATTATGCGCACGCGAGGAGGCGCGGTCACGAGGCACACATTCACTACGTGTGACCAGTTTCCCCGGGTGCATCTCGGAGGCCGACAAGAAGGGCAGCAGTCGATGAGAGACGTTCGATAGCGGCCGAGTGGCGGACGTGTATAACGAGCTGGACGCACGTGCGTTCGCATCTTCCACGTCACGTTTCGCGATCACGCGAGCGATCGTTCGACTTACGTGTTGCATAAAATAGACGGGAACTCACGTCGCGCGGTGAATTTACGTTTCTATTTATCGTTCGGATTCGTTGCGCCCGCATTTATTAATCTTTTAAAGACTCAATCAAGAACGTGCAGCAACAAAGGATTTTATGATTTTATGAAATTGAATCTGTTACAAGTGTTTAATATATCATTGCGTTGATAGAAGAATGATATTTCAAAAAACAGTCTGGTTGAATTAAATAGTAATTCTGGAAAGTGGACAAATCAGAATTTTTTACTTAAATCTACTAGAATTCTAATTGAGATAACTGATTAATGTAATTCTGGTAAAAATAAGAATTCCAATAGATTTTATTAGAAATATTGCATCAATCAGAATTCCGATTATCTCAACTAGAATTCTAACAAATTTAACCAGAAAATTCTGATTCATTCATTTTCAACCAGAAATTTTTTTTAGTATAGCATCTTTTTTTTTAATAGAACGTTTTTTAAAATTCTGAACTGGAACAGATAATGAATATGCATAACTTTACTTTCTTTCCATGTTACGCTTTCAATTATACCTATTTTTTTTTTAAATTAATGAGTTTTTTTTTCAAAAAATTTAAACACTGCAACGCAATACTAATATTCTATTTGTGTGATGCGGTGATATGTACATATGAAGTACAACAAAGTTCAATCTTTATTTGATTCTAAACTTACTTTAAATATACAAATTTGAGTTTAATCAAATTCAATTATTGTAAATATTATAGATATTTTTTTATTGTTAAGAAAAAGCGAAAAATCATTAAATATATGATAAACAAAATAAATCATAAAAAGAGTAATAAAAGTAAAAAGTAACGAGTTAGTCTCATTACATCTCACTTGATAATTACAGAAAGTTTCATCAAATTTCTTCGGTTTATTATGTTTCCGTGACTTCGCCTTAGAAGGAACGCTTAATGGAACATGTAGAAAAACCGCGAGGAAAGGTTCGATCTCTTCGTCTGTGTATAGGTGTATATGTGAGCGCGTAAAAAGAGAGAAATGAGGGACACTGCGATAATTCGACGCGAGCGATCCGCTCGAACCAGCCCCGATGGAATTGAATTCAAATTAAATCGAATTTATTTGCGGATCACCGTGTCCCTGCCACTATTCTCGCTAACAACGTGGATCTCTCGCTATTCTCGCTACCTTCGGAACTTTTCCCATTTTCCATTTACGATATATAATTACGTATATATTTTCTCGGTTACGTTTTACAGTAAATCTTCAGCTAAAAGTTGTTTGCAGCACAATCTCGCGATGCTACCTGTACATAAATACAAAACCACATGCGACGCGATGTGAAATTTTCATAGCTATCGTTAGCATTTATGTCTCGCTCTGATATATTGCGCGGACCGGTTTGCGAAATTGCTCTACATTAAAAGCGAAATACGTAATGTATGATTTAATAATTAAAGATTAAAGGGAAAACACGTTTGCAAACGTTTTTCTAGATTTTTTTGCTGACATAAAGTCTGGGCAAATATTACCGTGGAAGTCTGGCACAATGCGTGTATGTCTGCACACGATATATCGCTGCATCGTCGGACTCGCGTAATTTTGGCCAGCGCGTGTATTTCCATTCGCGAGCAAAAGCGCACAGAAACCTGGGAATTGCGCGGTCATCATGGCGTTTAGACAAAGAGTCCTGCACGGTTGCACGGTGGCCTTTATTGGCACGTTGACCGCGGAGGTTAATTGATAGGCGTCCAGCCAACCAGATTTGAAGTTCGGTACGTCGGTCCAGCGCTTTTAATTAGAACGCGCGATGTACCGGAGAAATTTCGATGTCCAACGATGCTGCCACGTTGATGCATCGTAAATTTTCATCTCGGTAAGCTTCTTTTTCGGACGATTCTTGCTCAAATGATTGCAGAATGTACGGTACAGTTTGATTTCACAATATGTGTCACGAAGATTGAAATTTCTATTTGTTTTGCCAAGAACTCTTATCTTCGCTTTTGCTTTAAAGACAATACTTGTAGGTAGATATAAGTGACGTTTCTTAATTCTTAAGAGAAATTAATTCTTAAAGCGAATGGCGCATGGTTGTGGCTGGATTTGAAAAAATATAAACAGAATTGGTATCAATATACTGTGTTAATATAAATTATCACTGAAAGAAAAGATTGGCTGCTGCAACAAATTAGATGATAAAATATAGCATAGCATTTTTAATTGGCTGTAACAGCCAATTTTTAGTTGCAGCAAACAATTTTTGACTGCGTTAGCCTATCCGCAATGTCAGTATAGATTTTGATAAACTAACGCAACCAAAAAAATTGGCTGCTGCAACCAATTAAAAATGCTATGCCATATTCAATCAATCTTTTCTTTCAGTGTGCCATAAACAATATTTTTCGATATATCAATACTGCAAAAATTTTAGTTACATTTATTATCAGCTAAAGATTTTTTATATAGTTTGAATTTTGGGATATTTTACTTTTATAGAGAGAGATTGAAAATATACATTTGAAAAAATACATACAATGTGTATTTCTCGAGCTATTGTATCTGGGATCGTTGTTCGCAATTTATTAGCAGTCATTGCTGGTTCGCTTCTACTTGATGCATCATTTATTGCGTTAGCTCTTCGATGCGTCGTCATCGTTTGTTCGGCGT
>Ga0157363_1000821_pt1 | contig 24649 bp, 14 predicted proteins | sample AttsexASBM1_FD_111477 | JGI IMG/M metagenome (GOLD analysis project Ga0157363, IMG submission 111477) | Fungus gardens microbial communities from leaf cutter ant in Ribeirão Preto, State of São Paulo, Brazil - Atta sexdens ASBM1 | ecosystem: Host-associated > Fungi > Mycelium > Unclassified ... | reverse complement strand
GTGTGTGTGTGTGTGTGTGTGTGTGTGTGTGTGTGTGTGTGTGTGTGTGTGTGTGTGTGTGTGTGTGTGTGTGTGTGTGTGTGTGTGTACATACATATAAAATTCATTTATTCATAGATATCGAATAACAAAAATATTTCTGTGATAGTCCAAGTTATAGTAAAAAATTTCTTATATATTTAATGGGATGTTTTTAACAGTACATTAATCCATAAATTTATTTGCAATGAATTTAGTAACAATATTGTATAAATATTGTATAAATAAATATGGTTGCTACAGCTTAATTTTAATCAATGGGTGATTTTTCTCAAATAAATGAATACTAAGAATAGGCAATTTGTGATATAAGAACTAACTTTTTAATATAATAGAAGAATCTATATATATATATATATGAACACAAGAGAAAATTTTTAGAAATTTTTTAATTAGTTTTTCCACTATGTAAGAGTAAATATTTCATTCAAATAATGAAATTTAATTAGATACTTAATGTTACATATCTATGTTTATTTTTTTTAATTATAATATAAGAATACATAAAAAATAATTATGATTTATTTAATGGTTGCTGTCACATTTTGCACAAATATTGTATTATAAGTCTTCTAACTTAAACATATTTTTGAATATATTATTCAGTGTCACTATATTTATTAAACAATTTTAAAGACTAAACATATGCGCACACATACACACACACACACACACACACACACACACACACAAAACACGCGCGCGCGCGTATGTGCGTATTTATTATAATTATTATATTTTATCATCACAAAAATATTTTTCATAATATTGGAGTTGAAATAAAAGTTCGTAGCAATGCGAACTTTAAAATTCAAGTAGCTGTAACAATGTTTGTCAAAAGTGAACGAAATTTAAATTTAAAAAAGGGATTTTTAAATTAAAAATCTTTAATTTTAAAAGATCATTATGACTTTTGAATTTCTGTGAATTATATGATAAGTTTTACATGTAGAGACAAGTCAGAAAAAATGAAAAATTTCTTTGTAGACCTGTCACAGGTTCAACAAAAACTTGTGGAAATATTTAATTTTCTAATGTAAAAGTTTAAAGTTTTTCCTACCAAATTGTTTCTTAAAAATGTTGCTAAGATTTTTGGCTCTGATGGAGAAAAATCACGAAAAACTACATAGATTAAAACAAGATCTTAGAAATTATTAGTTACGAATCTAAAAATTCAGAGATATTCTTAGTGAAACGTAGAGTTTATTTGGAAAACCAAGAAATTTTCCGCTATTTCCAGATATTTTCTGATGCTGTATTATGAGTTTTACGGAATTCTTTCATTTTATCTTGTATCACGAAACAAACAACGTCACTCTACGTCCTAATAACGTCCGAAAAACTAAAAATTTTTTAAATCTTGTCTCAAGTCTCAATCTATATAGTTTTTCTGTACTTTTTCTTAAAATTTTTTTGGCCAGAGATTATCGTAGATTAAATAAAAGAATCATTTTGAAATCATGATTTCATTTCATTAAAATCATTCTACTGCAAAAAAAAATAAATTTTTTAAGTTTAAGCTTCATAGAATCAAGAATTGCTAATTTTTTTTAAAATTATGTATTTAAATGAAATAGCATTACGAACTTTTGTCTCAACCTAATATATCTATAAAAATTGCCAATAATTATTTCATATTTTGTTAGTAAAATTAAACAAATATTAAATTTATTTTAACAGTAAATGTATCATACTGCATTATAGAAAAATTAAAGAGAAATAATATAATTTTAAAGTAGGTTTCATACATGTGCGTGTGTGCGTGCGTGCGTGCGTGTGTGTGTGTGTGTGTGTGTGGGTGTGGGTGTGTGTGTTTGTGTGTGTACGTACTATGTATTATAATTCAACCAGGAAAAATATATGCACATTAGATATATTTTTCGCAGTTGAATTGTTATCTATATATTACTGTTAGTTTTGAAGAAGCATATAATATGTCTTATTATTCGATGCACAAAATTTTATTGATTATATATAATTAATTTATAACTACATATGTATGTAGCGAGTATCGTGACATCTTGCATTTTATTTTGGCTGTAATTTTACTTTTTTTAAAATATCGATTTTTTAATTATCTTTTAATAAGCATATTTAGACCAAATTTAGATTTCTAGAAATAATTAAAACTGATCAATTATTACCATTTTTATATCAATCAAGACCAACTGTTTTAAAAAGATAAAATAACACGTGATGAATTTTACTTTACAGAATGCTGTTATTAATTCCTTTCTAAAATTTAGTAACGATAGAAAAATATTATTTTTAATTTAAATTGTTAAGAATTACAACATTATTGTGACCGTGTGTTGAATATTGGCCTTTGTCTCAGTTAAATTTATTAATAATCTCGACAGTACAGTACACAATTAGTACTACAATTAAGTCATATCATTATTGAAATTTGAATCAATGTATCTATATATTTTCTATAAACATTATATGTTCATATAACTCTAATGGACCAGATGTTTATATATTATTACAAACTATCAAATAAGCTAATATTTACTTAAAGATATCTGAGAGATGTTAATGTTAAAGTTTCCAGTTGATCGGAATAGGAATGAAATTTGGATGTTTTTAAGATAATCTGCCTATGCACAGAAGTTTTCTGAAAATGGTTATAGTTATTCCTGTTGTAAAATATATGAATATTATGATAAAAATACTTTTTTCATAATTATATATTTAGATAGGAAAAGAAGAGATATGTGTGTGTGTGTGTGTGTGTGTGTGTACACATACATACACACACACACACACACACACACATATATATATATATATATACATATGCATATATGTATTATTGAAGGATTTTACTGTTTTTAGGATTTTATTATTTTACTGTAATGTAGTTTTACTTAAAAAACTAATTTATTACATTATTTCATATAATATCCTACAGTAGAGGAGACTGTTTACCATGAAACAATTTTCGTACAATCAAACAATAAAATAATAATTTTTTTACGTACGTACTTTCTCTTAATTTCAACACATAAATAAAATGCGATTTTTACAAATTTTTTAAAACAAAATTATGTATTATTTTTTATCCTTAACCATTTAAGAAGATCGAATATAAAAATCAAAGATTATTTCAAAACAGAAATTCCTATATGCTTAATTAAATTTATTTAAATTTTATAAAAGTATATAGATATAAAGCAATAAAACTAAATAAAATATACAAAGTTCTTACATTTGAATGATGCAAATATATTTTCAATATCATAGAAAATATGATTAAAAATCAAATCATGTAACACATCTCTAAATTATTCTACAGAATATAAAATATAGTTCAGATTGCAAGGTAACATAGTGAGACAAAACTTGCTAAGTGTTCTGAAATATTTGAAGCATGTAACAGTCTCCACTACTACTATCAATATATACGATGGATAGGGCACAAATATAGAATTTTTAAAAATAAATATAAGAGAACATGTTAATATACCGATTATATGTTTATAAATTATGCGCAACAGGTTGCATGATTTATTGCAATAATAGTACAATTGAAAGACATACACATAGACAGTCATAAGCAGAAAAGCCGATCGGACAAAAAAGTTTGAAATTCTTCTTTAAATCCTATATAGATTTTGTATGACATGTAACATTTGTGAAATAAATCTGTTTTAAAGTATAAGTATCAAACTTTAAAGAAATTTATATTTAATAATCTATCATAGTAATATTTAATTTTACTATTTAATTTTACTGAACTTCTATTAAGAAGTAAATAACGATTTATCATTAAAAAAATGAGCAAATATTTTGTAAACTATAGTTTTATAGATTAATAGAGTGGTGTTGGAATAATTCGCATATATGTATTTTGTGTTATAATATATATTAATTAAATAGCAATATGTTGTTGTTTGTTTTGCATGTAATCGAATACGTCACGATAAACTATTTTGTTTTATTTAAATCGTATTCCACTAATTAAATAATTAATATAATTTTCCATGTTATTTACTCAGTCAAGAACAAATGAGACATCTGGAACATCAAAGGATTTTTCTTCGTCCAAATCATCTACAATTCCTGATCTTCCTAAGGCAGCAAATTTTGAACGTTCTACTTCAATGCAAACTTTACCATCTCGAACGAAAACAAAATCTTTGCCAAAACGCAGTATTACATTTGCCGATCTGCCGCCATCTTTAAAAAAGAGTTCAGATTCTATCGTTTATTCGTCCCATGTTAAGCCTACTCTATCTAAAATTGAACAGTCGAATCGGCCATTGCAGGAAGCGTCTACTTCTCTTCCACAAGTTATTTCTTATCAAACACCTGCACGTTTCCAACTTCCCCCAACACCTCTAACTGCTCCCGAATGCTGGGAAAATCTTGATACTTCGGCTTCTTTTAGCAAGCGACAGATAGCACGTTCTGTTGGAAATGTTCAGGTTGAGGTGGGTTTAAAAAGCATGTTAAGTGATAATAATATTCATATACTAATAGAATGCATACACACACACACCTACACACACACACACACATACACACACACCTACATATGGATCTACATATATATATATTGTAAGGATGCATCAGATAGCCAGATATCATTATTCGAGAATATTATTCGGTTGAAATTTGATATTATTAAATTGTTGATTTTTTTCTTATACAAATATTCTAGAAATAAATATGCATATTTGTGATGCTATAATGTTATATTGTTGCAAAAAATTACTATCTTTTTCTTTATAGGTTTTTTTTTTTAGAAGACACTTTCTCCGAATCCGATCGGATATCCGACTCGAAGAAATCGTCTTCTCGGATATCTAAGCGAATACCGGATATCCGATATCCGATATTCAGTATTTGTTGATCCGGTGCATACCTAATACATATATATGTATACTGGAACAAAGTTCTCATAATCTAAAAAATGAATTTGTTCATTAAATTCGACTAATAAAAGCGTCAAATTTCTTTAATGCAATCCAATGTAATCTTATCTATCTTATTTATTTATGGCATGTATTTATGGAGACTGGATGCAATATGTAATTTGTTTATTTGAGATTATTGTATTATAATTACTCTATATGAAAAATATATAAATCGATATTTATTTGTGGAAATATTTACAAACACAGCAATCTCCAACTTCATCTCCAACACCACCATTGACAAAAATGTCAGTCAGCGATAAAAAGAAGTTATTCGAAAGTGCCATGGAAGAACATTTGAAACCCTCGCCTAAACCAGGTGAGAATATATATGTGTGTTTCGTATATATGTACACCATATACTTTAAATATTATATATATTTTATGCTTATATATAAGATATCGATTTCAAAAAATAAATCAATAATTTTATACATTACAGATAAAATATTCAGTTTTTTAAGTCAAGATGAGGTAGAAAAAATGAGACAAGAGGAAGGTAAGCTGTTATTTGTAAATAAAGCTGATCAGTTTTTTTATTTATGTTATTATATTTTTTATCTTAATATAATTGAAAATAACTATAAAAATCATGTTTTTATAGAAAAAAAAATTGCCACTTTGACGCGAGACGAACTCAAATCATGGGCACAACTTGATGAAAACGAAGGTCTCGAAGATTTTGATACAATGGATGATCAGGATAATGGACGACCTAAGTAAGCTTCAATCTTCACGTTTAAGGCTGGTATTCATAGTCGATTCTTATATTTTAGATTATCTTATGTATAGTCTTACGATGTCATAAACCAATCGGAGAGCCACATTAGTATTTTAAGAGATTACTTAAAATAAGAACAGACTGTGAAAACCGGCCTAAATCATTCCTTATTTCGAAAATAATGCAAACTATTACGATATATATTCTACGCATCGATTAAATGATAACATTTATGTCTAATATAAATAAGTATAAAAGTATACAACTAAATATTTAATTTACAAGTATTGTAAACAAAATTAAGTGAAAAATTATTAGATTACATGAATAAAACGTATTATATCAAATAAAACGTATTATATCAAAATTTCTAAAAAATTTAAAAAGTTATGTTAATATTATGTTTATATTATACATGTTAATTGATTTATACAATCTATACAACAGAATACACAATGTTTTTATATAAATCTTGTATAACCTGGTTAATAATATACTTATAAATCTAACTTTAGAATAAATTCATTTTTTTGCGAGAAGAGGGAAAGGGAGAGAACGAAAGGATGGGAGGAAGAGAGAGAAAGAAAGAATATATACGTATATAATGTTTATAATGTTAAACATTTGTATGTTTAACCACTTGAATATTAACAAGCAATGTATACGTTATAGACTGCATAACCGTATTATGATTAATTGCGATACCAAGAATTTTCAGATTATTAAATTGTTAGAATCTAATAGTTTTTATATGATATTCAAACTATTAGTTATAGTTAATTCCGAAAAGTGTAGAAATTGGTTTTTTTATTTATGTTTCCAAGTAAGTGATAGCACATTTTAAGATATCTATTAGAAAACTCAATTTTAAACTTTAACAATATTTGAATATAATTGAGTATAATTATGTTTTACATACGTATGCTATATTTGCATTTTTATTTATTGCCAATAAGTTTTAGATATGAATTTGTTACAACTTATATATTCCTATGATATATTCCTATAATATATTCTGTTATTGTTTATATTTCTACGTTTATATATATATATATATATATATATATATATATATATATGTATGTATGTATATCATATAATTATGTTTCATATCAATTTTATTACATACAAAATGAAAGAAAAAAAATCTTATATGCAACTAAAAATTAAATTTAAATTAAATTAATATACTAATAATGTGTATGCAATTACAGGAATAGTTTTTATCGAAATCTTTAATAAATTACATTCTCATTAAAATTTTAGAATACTTGTTAAGTTTAAATCATATTTTGGAATAAAATTATTATACATCTGTTAATATTGCTTACAAATGCAAAAGATATGGAAACTTTATTATATTTCTTAGTAATAAAAATGTAAACTGAAATAAATAAATTGTTTTGTTCTATTCTATTCTATTATATCTCTTAGCATTTACAATTTGTCCCTGGCAATTCGAAATAGGTACACATACGCGCGCGCGCGCGTGTATGTATATATATATATATATAAAATGTATATACAGTACGAAAATATTGAGGCTGCAATAATTTTTTAAATTATAAGCCAACTTTAACTGCTTATAAGTCCAAAACTATTTTATTTTTATAGTTTATTATTAATGGATTCTTTTGGAATATTCTAAGACAAAAATTCTAAACAAAAATGTCAAGGCTATAATTGTTTTTGAATTATAATATAAATTAGTTTTGAATTACTATTTTTGATCAATTATAATTAAAAAACTATTGTAACTTCGATTAGAGTTTTTTAAATTACCATTTTATCTCTAAAATATTCTATAAAAGTATTGTATTGTGATATCCTGTACGTGTATACACACACACACACACACACACACACACACACACACACACACACACGCGCGCAAACTTTTGGCAACGATCTGTAATGTGAACAATCTAAATAACACAATTTTGTGTTGTCTCTGCACTTAAATAAATGTAAAGTTTATAGCGTATATCATTCGTGAATATGTATTCTCATTACTTTCCAGTAGCCGACTGAGCTCGCGAAGTTCGATACCTCTTATTCAGAATGTTCCCAGCAGCGTACGGACAGCAAAAGCGGAACGTCGTTTGAAAGAACGTTTAATACAACAGGTATTATATTTCAATATTTATTTATTTGTCATTTTATTATTATATATATATATATATATATATATATATATATATATATGTATATATAAATGAATGATATGTACTTCTTCATAATTTTAATTTTATATTCAAAGGGCCTTATTTCGGACGAGGATGAAGAACACCTTTTAAGTCCTGCAGAACAACGAGCGCTTAAAGCAGAGAAACGTGCAGCTTGGCGACAAGCGCGTCTTAAATCTCTCGAGCAGGTAAAAGTTGAAAGATTCTATACATTTATAAATATTGATAATAATATAATGTTATTATCTTATATATTAAAATAGATCTGTCTGAAATAAAATAATGTTTCTTTTTTATAGGATGCACTCCAAGCACAGATGGTTATCAGAAAGATGAGTGAAATAATGGATACTGCTAATAAAGAAGAAGATACGCAAGATACGACTGTTGCAACCGGATCTATTCCTGATCAAGAGAAAGCAGTCGAGGTAAAATTTTGGAAGTAGTATCTCAGGACGAAGTTAATTATATAATTTAACATATATAACAAGAACCTGTAAGCTTGATTATTTCAAAGTTATGTGTTTAACCCGATTATTTACTAATCGCTGTCTTGCTCGCCTAAACTAACACACAGCATTCATGAAGGAAAAAAAATCATGTTATTACAACGGTTCCCATTTGTCTGTCTTTTACTATCTTAGTTTACTACGTTACGGCCGTCTAGCGCAGATTTTCCTAAGCTCGCTGTGCGCAGTAAAGTGGGTCCTCCTAAAGAGATACGCGAATCTGAGAAAGTAGTGGACGAGAAGGTCACTCGGCGTACCGAGGAATATCTTGACGAAGTGACGGGCGAACGTCGTGTACGAACTGTCGAATACGTCGAAAAGCTCATTGAGCGTCAGGTATTATGCTTGTAAAACTTGGCACGAGCGTTTAAATACCACATTTATATATAAATGAAAGGTTTAAAAAGCACAATAATAAATTATCACTGTTGCAACTATCTTTGGACTGCACCGTATTTATTCCGATTTTTTTTTTATCCTTTTATCTTATTTACGGATATAAATGAATATATTCCATATGCCAGATCGCATATGTTTTGGGGAACTTGCGAGCTTATGAGACATTAACATTTGTTTGACAATTGATTGTTTAAAAACTATTGTCGATAACATTAATTAAGTAAAATAGTAGGAAGTAAATTACAAGAAGACAGTGCTGAAAATCTAAAAGGCACTTAAACATAAGGCAACATTAATTAAATTCAACATATCTTATACGTGTACGCTATAAAATTATTTTACGAAAAAAATGTTACAAAATTAAGAAATAAATGTTTTTACTTGTGTTTTTATTTATATGTATCTATGTAACATCTATGTACTTGTTCAATTATTATTGTGTTATTGTTATTTCAAGATTCCGTCGCTTACATCGATGGTACATTATGCACCATCTTGAACTATGAATGTTACTTCTACTGATCTCACTAACAACTTTTTCCTACTCATTGGTAATTTGGTTTTTATATATCTTATGTATACATTTTAAATTTTAAGCTTATGGCTTTATATCTGTATGTAGTATACGCATGACTTATTTTGTTTATCCATTTCTATGCTCGAGATGTTTTTTGTTGCATGTACAGATGTAGAATTATGCTAAAGGAAGTATCAGAATTCAGGAAACATAGGACAATTAACATACTTTTTCTATAAAAAAATTGGAATTTTATAAACAACTCTTCTGAACAACAGAAATAAATAGTGACGCTGATGTAAATCTGATGTACATACATCCGCAAATAGATATAATAGAAATTGATATGTCATTTGATCTATGTAATCTCAAATCTTAATATTAAATTATCAATTTATATATTCTACAGATATCACAAGATTTATTAGATTATCTGTTGCAAACTATAAAAATATTTTAATTGCATCATTTGCAACATATGCTTTATAAATCCAGAAATCCAGAGATTTGCGCACGATTAACTACGATTGAAATTTATAATTTATACATTTTAATTAGGTGGAAACTTTGAGGGAAAAGATTATATCATTGGAATTAAGCAATGCAGAAGAGGATGTGGAAAGCATAACCGGCACTGGTGCAAGCGATGCTGAAAGTGAAAGTGAAGATACCACGGGACAAAATATGACTACTATGACTAGTATCGTAAAAGAAAAAACAGATTCTCATCTTACGACTGATACATCTGAAATTGCAAATGAAATGTCTAAAACAAATGCAAATATTACTGCTGCATCTGCAAAAAAGAAAAAACGTAAACGGTCGAAAAAAGGTCGTCACTGACAAAATATTTCAATGCGTATCCTAATAAGCGATAGGATAGGTACGTTGATGTTAAAGACTTGGATAAAATCGATGAAATTTTTACTATTCCAATATTTTACTACTGCACAAATTCATCGTGTAACATCATTTTATGTGAATATGCATACATTTATATTATATAGATAAATTATACATATATGCTTATATGTATATTTCAATCGGTTCTTTTTAGTTTTCAATGCATCAGTATATATGATTGTCATATATTTTTATCTTTCTTTTTCTTCACACAAATATAACAATATGAATATATAAAAATGGAATATCTGGCTCTAAATAAACGTATTGTATTCAATGAAAATATAGTATACAAATCTTCGTAATTGATTCAGTGAATACAATACATCCATTCTGTGTAGAAGTATAACTACTATTTTTATTATATTTTGTGTATCATCACATATGTATTACAATTTCGTAAATCTAATATGTGTTAAAAATTGGTACATTGCATATTTTGAACAATTAAACATTATATTACTGCATTTTTGTATGTTATCATCGACACATTTAACAATTCATAAATTTCGCTTGAAATTTTTTAACTCATCGAGTATAAATTAATTAAATTTAAAAAAAGAAAGGGATTAAAGATAAAAAGGTAATCAAGTAATATCTCAGTGACAATTATTTTTTGAATATATTTTTTAGCACATTCTAATTTTATTTAAAATATATGGATATATTTTAATATCCATTTTTATTTTTTGATCATGTGTAATACTTATACACATATACGCAATGTTTTATATATATATATATATATATATATATATATATATAAATATATGAAATATACATATATGAGGTAAAAGACATATATTAGCGAGAAATCATCAGATGCCATTGCATTTTTATTATGCGCATGATGAGAATCATACACTTCTGTTTTTTCCATAAAATTATTTGAGTTTTTATAATCGTTACTTTGAAAACATGCTTTAAATGTGATAAAACTATGCAATTATGTTACACACACACACGCACACACACACACACACACACACACACATTTATTTATATATATATATATATATATATAATTACCATTATATATTATAATTGTGTGCAGTATGTAACATTTTTACAGTGTCCATTGTCATATACTTTTATTTGTAATTCATTGAAATGTATTTTAAAATTGTTCTTTCTATAACTTCTCTAACTTTGCTGATATCGTATAAAGTTATCAATAATTAACTATTGCTGAAATAATATTTAAATTTGTAGACTTTAGATGGCCAATTGCTTACCTTATGTGTGTTTATAGAATATTTTATTTATTTGATATGATTTTAATTAGATAATTTTTACGAAGCTATTTTGATTTATAATAGAAGAATGTAGGAAAAGCCAATTTATATTATTTGAGTCAAATAAGAAAATATCAAATTTCGATTTACTTTAATATAAATTATTCATATTGAGGAATATTACCTAAAAATTGGACAAAATAGACGTAGATTATTATATACAATTTAATAATTTGAGTATATAATTACAATGAAGTTTACATCTATTTCTATATATATTTAATATTTTAAATATATTTGCATGTACGCCAGACTGTGAAAAATTTAAGACATCACACTTTTTTATATAATTTATCATCTATAATGTATTCGTAATATTAATATTGTCTTTAAGAATATTATTTTATACCGAATATTTTTTTACATTTGTTAATCAAAAAATATGCGGTTAAAAAAATATATTTATTTGATAGGGGATATACATAATATGAACATACATGGAATTTTTTCCAACGAGTGTAAATAAGTAAAATTAAATAAAATTGCGAGTTTCTGCTATTTAAAGTGCGATTAAGAATGAGGGACCAATGAATGAAATTAAGCAAGTTTGTTCATTATATAGGAAAAGCATTTGAAAAATGTATTATTGATAATGTTCAGATGTTAGAATTTTAAATTCTATCCTTTAGAACACTAAGTAACTTAGTGTATTATGTATTAGTATATATAAGCGAGTAAAGAAAAAACTAAGTTTTATTTTACTAAACCAATCTATCTAATTGAGATATTTTTATCTTTAATTATCCGACACATGTCGAAACTATTTATTAATGCATTTTTGCAATTTTTAAAATCATTTAATTATATCATTGTTGTAGAAATATTATTAAAAGTGCCAATGTTAATACTTTTTCATATAAGAATACATCATGTATTTCGTTAAAATATCTAATTATCACACAAATTTATTATATAGTTACTTATTTCGCTATCTTTCTTCCTCAATTTTATTTCAACAAGTAGTAGATGTAGTACATCATTATCATATAAATTGTATAACATAGATCCAATATTAATCTATACGAGTTATTTTTTACTTGTATAGCAAGATACAATTCTTGCCTAAGTTTAATAATGCGTAAATGTGGATATTAAATATATTTTGATTTTGAAATGCTTTTAAATATTACAAAAATATCATTAAATTATTTATTAATTATATTAACTATGCATTTTAAAATCATCTTATGCTTTTATTTCTTTATTACTATATCTATCTAGATTTAAAAAACTGTGGAGGGGAATATAAAAAATGCTGAATATGTCATAAGCATATGAAACATAAAATAGATTAATAAAATAGATTAATAGATAAATCATAATAAAAAAAAATTAATTATGCATAAATCTTAAGTTTTCTGTTATAGATCTGTGTCTTTCAAATTCCTTATTATTTATAAATTAGAAAAAATATCCTTTTCTCTCATGAATAGCATAATAGTATGCTCGAAAACAAAAGATTTTATGTAATTACTGTTACATTGTAAGTGTATATTTTATATTTTTTCTTATGACTTTACCATTGTGAAAATTTACAAATTTGAGTGGTAACAAGCAATAATGTATTTTTTAAGATATTTTATCAAGAATTTAAAATTTTAAAATATAAAATGGTTATGTAAAAATAAAAATAATTTGTGCACCTATTTGTAATAAATAGTTGATATTTTATTCATAGGATGTGCATTTATTGAGATCTAGTATATTTTTCCTGTTTAATGGTTATACTATTACGTTAAAGTTTATTAATTATCTCTCTCTCATCAACTGCACAAAAGAACTATACATACGTAATTCTCTGGATAATATATATTGTAAACATCGTAAATTATTTTAAATGAATTATTTTAAATGAAAATTTTATCTGCAGTTACTTTTTTGCTGCTATTATACCTTCCAATTGAGCCTGAAAAAAAAATTATAATTGATTATGTATATATAATACAATCATATCATTGATTTATGTGATAATAATGTTTTATAATATGAATAATACTGTTTAATTCATAATGATTTAGTAAATTTATATAGAATAATCAAATTGAAAATACATTTTGCAAAGTATGTTTTGCAATTATATTATTTCATTTTATGCATTTAAAAATATTTATATTTTTGTAGCTCTCCATCTATATTTATGTTATTATAATTAATCTCTTCTAAACAATTAGATAAGAGACAATAATTAAAATACAAAAAAATTTAAATACAAATATTTTGAAATGCTTAAAATACAGATATATATACAGAGCTACATAAATACAAATATTTAAGATATTTCAATACATGAACATCTATAACATAAATGCTCCCGTACTATCTCAAAATCGAATAAATATTTTTACCTTTAATTGCGTATTTGTTTTTTTAAGAAATTGCACTTCCTCCGTATGTTTTTTTTCCTCCGCTTCCCTTAATTCAGCCGATCTTTTCTCAAATTGATCATACTTGAGTCGTAATTCCGCAATTGTTCTCTCCAGCTCAATTTTTTGTACTTTCAATTCCTCGGCTGTATTAATCAAATCTTCTTTGCCTTGCTCGGCCTGTAAAAATGACATCTTTCAACGATTGTATATTTATGATAGTAAATTTTATAGACTGCAATAGTAAAATAATATTCTGTATCGTGTCTTATATATAAAATGTCTTATATATAAACGCGAAAAAATGTGTATGATATTAGAAAGATAGGTACTTGCAGTGCTTTACGCATCCCGAAAGCGATACTACTTTGATACAATGTCTGATACGCAGCTAATGTCATTTTGATTTCGTCCCGTACTCGCAATAAAAGTAATCCACGTTCGGCGCAGTTTATAGTTACTTGTCGTATTAATTCATCTGAGAAACATGTAATAATATACGATTTACTCAACCATATATTTCAATTTAGATATAAAGCTTATACATGAGTATGTATATATGCACGTATATACCGAAACATTGTGTATAGAGCTGCCTACGAACAGGACAAATACCAGTTTCTCTGGCCTGCCTTTGTTGCAATCGCATATCAAGTTGCTCTTGTAAATTTATCACATCTAATCTCGTTGCAGGAGTACTCGATACCTAAATAATATATATCGTACATTTATCGACTATTAAACGTTATAGATTTGAAAAGGTAGCTTTAAGAATGTATTTAATTTTACACGCTGAGTCCATATCTGATCATCCTCCTCCCATTCTTTCGGCGGTAAAATTCTATTTAAAATTTCGGTGGTTTCTCGTCGTGCATCAGCTGGAACTGAGGGTGTTGGAATTTTGCAAGCAGCTATACCAATTTTCGCTGGTTCCTTACGTACCTATTGTTTAATTAAAAAATGTTTATAGAAATCAATGCTTTAAACAGTCTAGCTGGAGCTTAAATGTTTGTATGATTCTATGTGAATATTTATATTTATATATTACACATATAGTCTTTTAAAACGCGAGCTGAAAATGATTTTTCAGTCTTGAAACGCTAACTCTATTAAACTACCAGTAATATCACGAGTTAAATTGACTAACAATTTAATAATTTGCTTTTTTGCATCTTTGAATGATTATTAATAATATAATACTGAGTGACATATCAAAATTTATAAATAATTAATTTTTATTGCGAAAAATATTACCTCGGTTGGAAGTCAAACTCGGATCTTTTGCTTTCCAGTTGAGCGTCCTAAATTTTTAGATCACCGAGGATGTAATATGTCACTCAGCATTATTAAGATCAAATTGTTAAATTGCTAGTCAATTTAACTTGTGATATTATTGCAGTAGTTTAAAAGAGTCAGGGACTGCGCACAATAAAAAGAATAGGGAACAGAGAACAGAGAATAAGAATTTCAACCTACCAAAATTCATGTATTGTGAAATACACAGTTTCTGATAGGTTGAAATTCTCTCTGTTCCCTTTGCTTCTTTTTATTGTGCGGAGTCTCTTAATGTTTCAAGATCGAAAAATCAAATTTTCGGCACGTGTTTCAAAGGACTACATATACAGTAATATAAATTCATACAAGCATTTAAGATCCAACTAAACCATTTAAGAACTGGAATTTAATTGCACATTTTGGCTGATTTTCAGTTTGATTCCTGCTCGTTATTTAACCAACTCGCGTGTAGTCTAAGTATCGATCAACATTTAGATTGCACGCAGGTTGAAGTAAGAGGAAGGCTGAAAATCGGCCGAAATATGCAATCCCATTGTTAGAAATGTAACCGCGAGTTTCTTTTACGTGTAAATGAAGCTCGTGGTTATGAACGAAATTAAAATAAAGTAATGAATGATTTAACTGAAAATTAAGTTACAGTAGTTATTTAAGTATGAAATAGTTATTAAAGTATGAAATGAACGTGTACATTAAATTTATGAAATTTATAATGTACTATTTGTGTACATAAAATTTAATGTATTTAATACATGTACATAAAATTTAATGTATTTTTCATGAAAATTTATGAAATTTAATGTAATTTTAATAAAATTTTATGAAAAGTACATTAAATTTCATAAATTTTCATGAAAAATACATTAAATTTTATGTACATGTATTAAATACATTAAATTTTATGTACACAAATATACTTTTTAGATATAAATACATTAAATTTAATGTAATGTCTTGAAATTAAATTCAAATTGTGCAAAAGTTAATAAAATTTAAGAACATTTCTAATAATGCAGCTTTGGTTTAAGATATTGATTTCTAGTTTGTATTATCATACACTACTATATTATTTTGTAAAAAATATTTAGTGAATAAAAATAAACAGATATTATGTATTTATTACTCCATATTTGCATATATACATGCAGAATTATTATTTTTTTTAAATCATAATTTATATAAAAACATAAAGGTAAAAATTTGTCGTACCTTCTCTGGATGAGTCGTAACCGAAACTGGAATATCGTATTTGACCAGTGTGTCCATAGCAGGAAATCTACGTTCTTTGATCGTTGTCGCCATTTGCTTAAACGCTTTACGCAGAACGTAATTATAAAGCGCTATTGTATTATTACACGTTGAATATTATTTATCGCGAGTTACACGAGTATATAAGTAATAACTTCCATTCGTAAAGTTGGTAGCTGAAAAAACGTCGTCATGGAAACATTGATGCACCGCATCATCGCTCACAGCTCACAGCCGGCTTTTACCTTTATTTTACCGCCTAAAACGCCGGTCGTTCGATGGCTCGATCCGTTTTTATACCAAGAGCAAGCTTAGTGCGAGCACAAAATAAGTCGATTTTAATATTCAATTTTTAATTAAAATGATATCTAAAGTGTATTTACGTTTATTTCAAAGTTAAATATTCTGCTACAGTTATGATGGGTGTGTATTCTGTTTCTTTCGTTTATATAATTGCGAAAAATGGAATGAATATAGAAATATACACGAAGATTTTTTGTAAATAATGGTTTAATATTTGCAATTTATCATTTAAAATAAAATTAGATTTTGTGTGTGTGTGTGTGTGTGTGTCAAATTTATAATTGATTACTTCTAAAAAAATATCTATACAAATATTTGCATATACGTAAATTTAAATTTATCCAAGATAAGATTTAAAGCTGCAATGTATATTATTATACAATGTTATTAGTATTTTTCACAGTATTTTATATTAAATATGATTACTGTACAATGGTATATCTAAATCATAAATCTCTTATACTTTGTTGTTATTATTATTATGATTATTGTTACAAATATTTTAAAGATAAAGGATATTACATATAATTTTACATACATGCAATTAATAATTAAATAACTGCATTTAACTGTAAAAAAAAATGATCGCTCAATTCATTTGTACTTAAATCATCCATATCATCATTGCTTTCATCGAAAATATCTTGAACAGTGCCTGTTACAGTTTCTGTACCGTCCATCACGCTTCCTACACAAAACGTTGTATGCTCTGTATGATTATTTGTATTGACTTCCACATCATTTTCCATATGCTGAGTATCATTCTCTTCGTCTGTATTTAAATAAATCGTTTCTTGAATTTTGTTGTTTTTACTGGTATCTGAAATACCATTATTCGGGAGAGCTTGCAAAACCGATAATGTTGGAAGTGGAAATCCATAATTTAACAACTTTTTGTATCCATTCGTACCACAAATTTCTTTAATATCCACTGCCATTGTTAGAATTTTTTCAGAATAGTTTTCCTTCGTACAGTCTACCATTATATCATAAAATTCACTCGTACTTCCATCTAAGAGTTTTCTTCTTCTCATAAAAGTTTGCATATTTAACATTTTTCTTCTATATGTATTTGTATTTTTCTCTGCTCGCTCGAGGTATTTTGAAGCCTTGTCCAATTTCCAATTGAGTTCTTTTATTTGTTTATCTCTTTGCTTGATTTGATTTTCTAGCTGTCTCTTTTGTTGACTTTCGATAGTTATAGTTTTCATTAACTTTTTATTCATCTCTTCCAAATTACTCATTCTGTGCGATAAATCATAAATCAACTTTTGTCTACTATCCATTTTTTTACAGCTTGTTGAAGATGATGTGCCATCTGTACTTTTATTCAATTCATTCATCTGTTTTTCCATTTTCTTTGTTCTTGCTTTGAGCATTATATTTTTATTTTGCCATTTTTTCTCCAAGTCCTTGAGCAAAATAAGTTGATTAGTTAATTGCCCAATAATAGTTTCTTGCAGTTTCACTTTTTGTTGTAATTTCTCATATTCACATTTATTAGCATTATCCGTCGTTGGTTGTTCGATAATGCTATTAATTGTGGCATTATTCACTTCTGGATCCTTCTCTTCATCCATATTCGATGACGGTAATTTTGTAGTTAGACATTCATCATTTTGTAAACTTGACAAAGCATCTGACATTTGATCATTGTTTCGTGACGCAATACTTGTAATACATGGTGAAAAAATATCATTGCATTTATTTATAGAATTTGTTTCTAATGGATAATCATTTATTGTAATGATAGAAGTAACAGACGCATTATTTTCTTGCTGTAAACAAGTATTATTGTGTTCTTGAATAGTAAAATCTTGTGTATCTTTAAATAAATCTTGCATAATATCAACTACATCCTCGCGATCGCCTGTAACTTTGACTGTAAATTTTGTTGTATCTGATACAGTACCATCTTTATTACATTCTATAGTTTCGGATATATTCAGTTCTTTTGTTGATTCATTTTCTACTTCTACATCCAGTATCATTGTAGAAGTATCACTGTTAAGCATAGAATTTGTATCCTCAAAAGATGTATCTTGAATTGGTGTTTTTATAGATTTCATAATTTCCTTTCGAGTTGTTTCTTCACAGTTTACAGCAGTCCTCGTGTTCGACGCAACGTATAAATTTTCTCTACTGGTAGTGTTTTCTATACATTCAGTTTCAATGAGCTCTTTATCATTAGTAATATTATCGATATTTGTAGTATGTTGATTCTGTTTATCATTCTCATTAGTTCCATTGTTAGAAAATGTATATCTAGGAACGCGAACAAATTCTTCACTGCTTTCACTACCAAAAATAATCTCGATGTTGTCTCTATTGTCAGTAAGCATATCTCCAATTTCATTCCTCGACGAATATTTATAATTTATACTTTTATGAAACAATGGCTGCGTTACCGACTCTTCTAAACTTCCTTTCCAATTCGTAGGAATTGAATTTAGTTCTTCTACATTAGATGTACTCATTTCTTCACGACCATCACAAATTTGCTTTAATTTCTCCTCTATCTCATCATAATCATCATTGAAGATGTCATTTTCTTGTTTCGTTTCTGTTTTTAAATCCTCACTCTTATCAATTGAATTTGTCTTTGCTATAAAATTACTAATAGATGTTTTATTCTCCGTACTTGCTTGCTTTTCAGTATCATTTTCTTTAATATCACATTCTATCTCCATACTATCATCTGAAATTATAATACTTTTTTGTTGAAGATTGTTCGTAATATCTATATAATGTCCATGAGATGCTTGTTGTTTATTTTCTATCTTTTTTGGAAAATAATTTACTTGTTGTACAAGCGATTGTATAGATGATTTATCAATATCCTGTAAATCAGAATCTTTTTCTTCCAAGTGACTGGATGAATGATCAGAATCATTTTCTAAAAATTCCACCATGTAATAGTCTTCATTCTTCATATTAGCTAATTTGATGCGTTTCTTGGCAGATTTCCTGGTTGACGTTACGGTAAAAATAGATGGAACAGCATTCTTTTTTAGTCTGAGTTTACCACTTTGAGTAATAACCCATTCCTGAGGTTCAAAATGTACGTGACAGAGAAATGAATTGTTAGATGGTTCCCAATCGGCTCTAGCAACACGATCCTGCCAAACTTGTCTTAATATTGGATCCCGAGGAAAACATTTCATAATATATCCTTTTTCACTACGATTGTTACAACCAATAGCTGCACAACCTGGCATTTTTCATCAGTCAAATAACCTGCAAATTTGGAATAACATCAAAATTATAGCATAACAGCACAGAAAAGAAACAGCATTAGTAATTATACTTCAAGAAACAGCAAGAAAAATACATATTAAATGTATATTATCCTTCTTTTCAACTTTTCCCATGTAAAATGTGAAAATAGATTTCATTGTAAAAACGAAGGAAAGTGCAATTGAAACAGACTTTTAATTGTATACATTTTGATAAATTATTTTTATATACTCTACATGTTATATCGTTTGACGAAATTTAAAAAGAATTTAGAATTCTGTCTTCTTACCTCGATTTCTTCTTTTGCACCGTTAATTTTATTCCCCTTTCAAAGCAAGCACATATATCATGTAATATTTCTCAAAAGGTAACAACATCGCCCGTAAACATTATTAAAATCATGAAGAAATTTTTCAATTTGGACGCGCAAATAATGTGTATATTGTCAAGCTTTATCACGAAGTATCTAATGTTTGGTTGGAATTCTACGTGTCGCGTACTAGTCGCGTATATGCATCAATGTGCATACATACGCCGCAACATGGCTGCGCCATTACTCCGTAATTATTTTGTAACCAATAAGATTTTGGGTGCGGTTTATTTCAGTTTATTTAATATTGCCAAATAATTGATATATATGTAAACGTTAATTATGTATTTCTTCCGTGAGTTCACAAGTTTTAATCAATACTTTCACACTTTTGTCAAGTTGAAATAATATTATTAAATAGATATATTAGAATAAGAAAGAAGAGATCTATTGACCTAAATCTTCTCAAATAGGTTAAGTTATTTACATACAAATGTAAACATCTAAGATATATTATAGCAGAAAGATAACACGATGAATAAAAATACTCGTGAAACAACGCCAGGTGATGGCTTGCGATCATTGCGGAGTACTACATTATTTCGTGCCGTTAATTTCGAGTTATATGTTAAGCCGGTAAGATTACAAAAACTGATAAAACATATTGAAATTGACATTGTCTAATATTGTCATTAATAGATGTTATTTGTAGAACAAAACCATCATGATTCTTGGTATCATAGCAATGTTAAGTTGTTCTGGATATATATTTTATATGAATGCTAATGAAAAGAGGAATGATTATCACATTATGGTTAAATCAGACGAAACTTTGGAATTAGTGAAAAAAGTGTCCAAGTGGACTGATTAAGTAAGAAATCCTTATGAATAATATAAAATATTACATTACTTTGTATAATCGAATAATTTATTTCATTATATTAATATTTGTTACAAGGTATTAATTTATTTAGTAACATAGTATTAGATAAATAAAGCATTATAATATTTTTCAACAAAATTAATTTATTTCTAGATTTGAGAAATGAATTTGTGCGTCTAAAGACACATACATAACTTTTCTAAGATACGACTATATACATTAATCTGTAATTGTTACAAATCTGCAACATATAAAATCACTGTACAATGAATTTTTTATCGGTAAAATTGTATTATAAATAAAAATAAAAATTTATCGAAATATATTCTATATATATATATAATAGAATTTTATTGTAAAAGTAAAATATATATCATTATATATATTTTATGCGATATAGTATATCAAAGATTTTATTGATAACAATTATAGGTTAATGTCTCTTTTTTTCTCTCTTTATGGTTGGGTTCCACTTAAATTCGCAATACTCGCGACCATCGTTTGTCTTTGTTTAACATTTGATAAACGACAAGGATGAAATGATTCTACGAGGTTTGTGAGCATTAAATGGATATATATATATATATTTATTTATTACATAGTTATATGTACATATTGAGTTGTCCGAATAAAGTTCGTGCCGCAAAAGATTTAAATTTAATAAATGTATACTAAAATTTAAATCTTCTGCGTTTCAATTTTCCTTCAAAATCGGCACGAACTTTCCGGACAACCCAATATAATTTTATACAGATTTTTTTATTCTTTTACAAAATATCAACGTTTATAGTTTTACATAAATTTTACAATTTTACTGCAAATTGTTATAGTTGGCAATATATTTGATTTTTTTTTACTTATATGTATCAATTTTCCATGATTATTAAGGTTGAATTAATCTTAATTTCTAAATGAAATAGTTACCACAAAAATATATTCACATTAGTTATCGTACATATGTTTGATATATATGTGTAATATTTTTTATATGTTGCTCTTACTATTCAATTTACATTTATCAATATATTTGTGTTTTGATAAAAGTTAATAAGATACGTATAGTACATATTATATAATTCTAATGTGTATTTGCGTGTACACACTCTTCTCTACAAGGAAGCCCATTGTGTGTTGGAGAATCAATAGGTATCGCTAAATGTAGTTAATTTTATATTCTATAATATCAAACAAATTGTTGATATTTATAATCTAACTTTCCTTTTTGTTTCTTTCAAATATCTATCGTAATGGTTATGTGTAGTATCATTGACATTACTGTTATGAAGAAAATACCTTCAAATCTAAATATAAAATCAAATATAATAAATTCTTTTATCACGCAGACAATACAATTATTAAATTAGGTTAAAACTATTATCATTTTAACACAAAAATATTCTTATATTCTTTTCTTGATACTAGACATATATTTTTCTACACAAGCTATCTATATATCTTTATCCTATAGTTTAAATGAAATCACTATATGAAATTATATAGTATTTCTGTTAAAATCTTCAATATCAAACAAGTGTGGTAATTATTTAGTATAAGGATAGACTATCCTCCAATGACCTTGACCTTAACATGTTAAGATTATGCTCCTGAATGATATTGAACAAATTTTAGCTGGTGTTCGTTGTTCCTTAAAAAGTTATTACCAAAAAAGTTCAAAAGAATGTGATTTTAAAGCAAAAAAATTTGTGTTTGTAAAGCAAACATTCCTAGAAAAAGAATCAAATATATCATCACACACATCAGTTGATTGGACTAACTTTTGCAGAGAGATAATTCATGTAATTTAATAATTTGGTAAAACTACATAAATGGAGAACAATGTCAATTGTTTGTTAAAGCAGGAAACTTATGTTTTTGAAGTAAAATATAAGTATTTTTGAAACAGATAACTTGTATATTTATTAAAAAATTCTCTATTTTAATAAATATTCAATTACAACAATCTGACTTCTCAGCTCATGAATCAATGGTTAACAAACAACCAAAGTCAAATTGACGGAGAAGGAATTATTATCAAAATCAATGAGGTAAAATCTGGTCGTTGACAATATCATCGCGAACGTTAAAGAACAACGACTTTTTGGCGGAATAACACGCAACACAAAGAAAATGTTTGTCATACTAATTGAATCCGGTGACGCATAAACATTACTACCGCTCACTCGGAAATACATCGCTCTTGGATCAATAATTTATACCGATTGTTGGAAAGTATACAGCCAAATCGATCCAATATATCAACATAAAACAGTGAATCATTCACAACATTTTTTTTATCCAGATACAGGCATTCATATTCAAAATATCGAACATCTGTGGAGAGATATTTGTGGAATTATACCTCGATATGATCGTAAACAATTTCATTTCGTCCACCTTACCTTGCAGAATTCATGTTCAAAATGCATGTTCAAAAATCGTTTGGTATACGCTGATTAGACGCTTTTTTTAACGTAAAAGGTTCCACATATAAGCGTAGAAATTCGGATAAATTCTTTGCTCTAAAAACACAAAAATTATATAAGATATTATATAAGAAAATATTTTGCGCTGTTAAAGCGGGGAATTTGTTTTATTAGAGCGCAGTCATGTCCAAAAATTAGATTTTATTGATGACCTTTTTTTGTTAATAACTTTTTAAGGAACAACGAGCGACGGCTAAAATTTGTCCAAGATCACTCGGAGTCATGACCTTACTAAGGTCAAGGTTATTGGAAGATAATCCCCTATAATAAATAATTAATCGAGTTGTATTTACTTTTCTAGTTATTACTTTGGAGCAGTATTTTTCAACTGATGTGTTGCGAAGGATCTCGAAGTATGCCGAGAAAATTTTAGAAAAGGTAAAAAAAAGATGAAAAATTTAGAAATTAGTAAAGCTAGTGATGAAATAAAAAAATATTTAAAAATTATAAAAATTACTTTAAATTATGTCATTTTTTTTCGTTTTAGTTAAAGTGATTGTCTTTACAATAAAATCATTTTTTAAACAATAATAAAATAAAAAAATAAGAAATTTAGAATTTTACCTTTCATTGAATGTTGTGCTGGCGATATTTGATAAAGAAACTAACCATTGAATTATGTACACCTAAAACCTTGCGCACAATGGAGGAAGTATTAGGAATAGGAATAAATAATAAGATATTTCAACCTATCAGAAACCGCGTATTCTGGGATAAGCGGTTTCTCATTAAGGTTGATCTTAATATTTATTTCTATTCTTAATATTCCCTCCATTATACAGGATCTAATGTACCTATTTCGACAAATTTGGACTCAATATTTAATAAGCTGTGAATTAAAAAAGATTGAAATACATTGCTTTAGAGCATTTAACGATTTTCATGACATAACAATTTTCCTAAACTATTAGATATATATATATATATATATATATATATATATATATATATATTTTTTATTTTTAATAATATATAATATATATATATTTATATATTTTTTTTTTTAAAAATATATAAATAAATACACATATATAATAT
>Ga0157363_1000818_pt1 | contig 24691 bp, 13 predicted proteins | sample AttsexASBM1_FD_111477 | JGI IMG/M metagenome (GOLD analysis project Ga0157363, IMG submission 111477) | Fungus gardens microbial communities from leaf cutter ant in Ribeirão Preto, State of São Paulo, Brazil - Atta sexdens ASBM1 | ecosystem: Host-associated > Fungi > Mycelium > Unclassified ... | reverse complement strand
TCGCGTTATAAACACATTAAATTTAAACGGCTTTATGTAAACTATTTGAACAATTTTGGACAATTCTCGCATTTTTTATTAAATTATTTATTTAATAATTATAATTTAATAATATTAATTATTATTATTATATAATTATAGTTTTACTATCTTTTTCAGATAATATATTGTAGAGGGTAATTTTACAAAGAAATTTCTAACAAAAACTAGATATGGTAAAATATAACTGTATTATTAATCTTCTCGGTTATAGTTTTTACGTTTCAAATCCTAGGATTATACGAAAAAAAAAAAAAAAAACAGCATGTTAATGGCTTATTATTTTTGTAAAAAGGGGAATTTGAAAAAAATTCTGTCGTAGTCGATTCTCAGGTGTAAATAATATTGTGCTGTAGGTGAATCATTGTATGTTGCGAAGGACGCCGTTGGATACATAACGTATAACGGGACATAAATCAATAATATCGCTACCCCTTCTCCTTTCTTCCCTTCCTAGGATACCTCACTCTATCCCGTGCTTTGCAAACCGCCAAGCGAAGTAAGCATCTCTTCCGCAATCAATGTTCACATCTAAAACATCGCAACAATATGTGTTCTCTAACATTCGATGATATATTTATCAAAGATTTTACAACTTGCTTAATTAAATTAGTATTAATTTGGATTCAATAATATATGTAAAATATTGGGTTGTCCGGAAAGTTCGTGTCGATGTAGAAGGAAAATTGAAACGCAGAAAATTTAAATTTTAGTATACATTTATTAAATTATATAGGTTAGTCGGCACGAACTTTCCGGACAACTCAATATTTGACGATATAATTATTTTGATGAGAAACAATTGCTCGAAAAATACTTTTTTTTATAATACAACGGTAGTAATTACATATAAATCAAATATTTAACTCGTAAAAATTGATAATTTTTGACGATAATTTTTAAATATGTCTATACAAAAATATATTTGAAAAAAAATCTGGAAGCATTTCTTAATATCATTGAGTGAATTTTATTTAATATAGTACTATTATTTTATATAGATAGAACATTCTTGTGTATTAGACATGTTGAATGAAAAATGTATGAATAATCTGGGATTTTTAGGTAGACAGATATATGCGGTCTGGTTAGATTCAGATTATTTTTTACTTTAGTAATAAGATACAGGCTGACATTTGTTGAATTAATGCGAATTTATTTCGAGTGGGGCGCATTTCCAGGTGTTTTAGGAAGTTTGGGTCCGGGTCCACGTCGCCGATGTATAGAAAGGCTAAATGCAAAACCTTGTAAGGGGAGAGACTCGCGTACTCCGAGAAACTAACAAAACATCCTCGCAATTAGCCGGATGTCCCGATGACATCAACGGAGCATCCCTCGAGACCGCCAACCGTGCTAGTCTCGCGACAGAAATTTCGCCGCTGCGCCACACCGCTGACTTCAGTCCCCTACCGCTCTCTGCCAGTTGTGTTGTTCCAAGCGACCGTCCGCGGCCTCTCAACGGGATTCTAGGTGACGACTGTAGCTACAGATATGCTAAATAATAAAAACTTATCGGATTTATGTCGTCCAGAATTGGACACGGACGGCGAGAAAGAGGCACGAGGTGGGTGCGGTGCACACCGAGGTACTCTCGTCGAATGAAATTGAAAAGTAGTCGGGAGATATGGCCCTACCGACGAATATCGGTAGACAGACGAATGGCGTGGGAATGAGCAAGGGGTTGGAACGAGTAAGCGGGACATGAAAAACTACCGTGCAAGGGCTGATAGACTGAAAAGTGTTTGTTCGACGGACGGACGTTTTTTTAAAATCTTTTGCTGCCCTTTCTCACCCGAGGTCATTGGAATGCATTGTACGCGAGATTGGCGCAAATACGTTTGCTTCATTGTTCTCTGTTAAAAATATCGCGACCTCGTAGATTCAATAAACTTTCACGATCAGGGTGACGTAAGTAGTATTGTCGAGTATATCGCGTCGAACAAATTGAAAAGATCCTATTTATATTTTTTTCTCTCATCCTTAATATTATTATGAGTATATTGTACCACACGCTCTTTCATCTCTCTAATTCATTGCATGGATGACATTTACATTACGTGTTTATTTTTATAATAATTAGGAATATATTTCTCTAATAATAATAAAATACTTTTTTTTTATTTTTTCAGATTCCATAACATGTTATCTATGGATATACTACTATGGATTGCAACAAAATTAATCATTATACCGATTTATCCAATGAAAATGGAAGTTTTTTCATCAAATACACTTATCGCATTGAATATGAATCAATCAATACGAATAATGAGGATCTAGTGACACTATCTGTGATTTACTGAATGAATGGATGACAATTCAAAATTGATGAAGATATAAAATTTAATATAAAGAATTCATAATTTGTATTGAAGATACTACGAAAATTACAACTTTATATGAGGTACCAGAGTGAAATATATATTACAATTATAAATAGATAGATAAGAGATACATACTTTTTATCTCTTTCAAAAAAAGTGACTGTACATAAAATAAAAAAAACGCCAAGCTTTTATCAACAAACTAATGAATCACACTCAAATATTGAATTGGAGGAAGGCGACGAATATGAGAGAGAATGCAACGGGTACATCGATGAAGGATTCAATCAAGGATATTAGCCGGACATAAAGTAATATCATAATTAAACGATACAATCGTACGTTTGTTAACTTAAACTATTTGAAACTGGCGCCTTTTCAAGGATACCGGCAACCATTAGACTGCCCCCGTGACATTCGAGGTAGAGTATGATGGTTCCATCGAGTAGGTAGTGCCTAGACGGGGCTCCACCCAGCACTTAGTTTACGTCGCGATTGCGGCCCCGGGCACGGTCGTTTCCAGGGTACAGTCACGCCCCTGCCATGCGAGTACTGTACTCCCATTCGCTGGCCCATATCTCATCTGGTCCATCGCATTAGCCTAATCTGCCAGCAACGTGAACAGAGAAAAAAAAAATACAGCCATCGATGTTGCCACTGACGAGAGAAATCGCGGCGAGGTGCTGCCACCTTACTGGTAGGATCAAGAAGTTGACCGGTTGTTGAATTGATTTTTTTCCTCGCAAGCAACGTTGTCACGCTCTCATTTTGATTAGAAGTTCGATTTCATTGTTCGTGTATTGCTAGGGTTAATATTTCCTACAACGGTTTTGTAATTCGCGATTTTACCTGTTCGTGTCGGCCAGAACCAACTTTCTTCTATTTGATTGCCTGGTTCATCATGAAGGCGATCGAAATAGTGGGTAAGAAGCAATTATGTTTTAATAATAAATTTAGAAAATATAACCTTATACCTTTGAAATAAATATTCTGCTATAATTATAAATATGAATCTGATTTTTAAATATGGATCTTATGAAAATTGTTTGGTTATCACAAAAGTAATGCTATTTTTGTTTGAATAAAATAATTACACTATTTAATTAAATACCTAATCGAAATTTTTTGCTTAGATTACAAATATACAAATTCTTTGAATTATGAGTCGATTATTTTTGTTAAAATAAATATCGAGATGACATAGGGCTGATTGTTCCATCTTCAGATAAACTATGTAATAATTTACCTATTAGATAAATAAAAGAGTAAAAGAGTAAGAGAGTAAGACAATGAGCTGAAGTTTACTGAAAGATGGAACAAGCCAGCCAATGATTTTGAAGTAATTGGAATTAAAAATTACTTGAATGTGTCAAAAAGATTGACAAAAAGTTGGTTTTATTATTTAATTAAAGTGTGCTGTTACAGTTTGTTTCTTTCATCGGATGCAGTTCACCATCAGTTGAGTTGCTAGTAATGAAGATCTGAAAATGTAGAAGAACTGTGGGATTGGTAAGTAATCTAATGCATGATAATAAAATTATAACTGTAAATTGATAATAATATAGATTTTGTGATGAACTTTTATAGTACGAAATATTAATTGAGTTCCTCGCAAAATTCAATGAAATTTATTTACTTTTCGCTTTGTACTTGATTGAATATTGCTTTTAATAGAAAATACTATTAAAAAAAAAGAAATATTAGCAAAACATATAAATTAATGCAATCTATTGAATGTTGAGGCTCAGAAAAGTTTACGGTAAATTCTATCAATCCTCTATTGTTCTATGATTTGTCACACACAATTGCCAGGTTTTACTAAGTGCTAAAATTATTTTGTGGTAAAGATTATGTATGTACTAATTTTTTTTATCTTCTTTGATACCATTATATGTTTATTTTTAAATTTATATGAATATATTGCGAAGCAATAAATTTTCGTTTTATTTAAAAATATGTAACGCAAAATGTGAAATCTGATGCAAACGATGATGTATCGGTGGGCTACATTGCTAAGAAAGATCAGATGCCGGCAAGGTATGTGACTAGGTCAAATATTACGTTGAATTTAGGGACCGTAAATTGCTCTAGTTTCCAGAAGGAAACCACCATATGTGCATACGCATGGAAAGCACATTGAAAGTTTTCTTTATTGCGAAAATACGATCCTCGCGAAATACGGTATTGTTGTTCGAGACTGAAAAGACTCGAAACTAACCTTACCAAATGTACAGGTAGTTTTTGCAGGCCAAGGCTACAAAATCGTATGAATCAATGTTTCGAATATTCAACAAAACAATACGAGCTTTGTATTGAGTTTCAAGAATGACACAGATTTGTGTAGGTCAAGCTATTTTGTAAATTATGTGGGAATTATTTCGAGGTACTCAGGGTATTATGGAATTATTCAGAATTGATTCCGACCGGAATTGTTCAATTATTTCCTAGATTTCTGCTGTATTTTCCAAAGAAAGCGCAATAATTCCGATCGGGACATTCCACAACGAATCATTCCATAATACGTGCCTAGATATCTTTTCAATAAGCTGATTTTGTATTTGTGTTTTAAATATTTTTAAAGGCGTGAATATTTTTCTTTTATATTTTCTTTCAAACGATATCTAATTTACGCTATCACTCTACTGCTACTTAAAACAACATTTTTTTATAATTTTTCAATGTTTTTTTCATCATACAATTTTATTATGTTTAGCAAAATATTTGTCACGTAAAAATTATATAAAATAATTGTCGTGCCGTTACATGCAAATATTTTTCTGTTATGCTCAAACGATTTCGAAGCGATTTCCAAATTGAGAAAACGGTTACGTTATTTGTGGTTACATAAGGATATTACAACATGATAAAAAGCTATTTCTTTTAAAATATTATTTAGTTGAGATTGAGAAAAAAGATCAGAGGTCTTTCATGATTTAATAAATTATTTTATTTATAATAACTTGATAATACCAATAAATTATTTGATAATACCAATTTGACATAATCCAGCATAATTTAGTTTTCATTTGAATTTACTAAAATTTGGATTTGCTAAATGAATTTTGATATGCATTATCGAACTTTATTGTTCTATAATTGAGTTAATAACGTTGACATATCTAAATAGCACCTGTTCTAACAATGACTTTATTGTCGTACGCATAAGAAAAGCGCAAGATTAATGATGCCTTAATGACTATACGAACCGTTTTGAAGCATGACTGTCTGCTAAAATATAACTCAATTCCACGTGATGGATATTAGTGCCCTTTTACATCTCATAAAACTTTACAATATCAACTTCAAAAACCTATTTTCATAAATATTGATAAATTATTCCCTACACTGAATAAATGTCATATATATTTGCGTAATGAAGTCATTTTATAATCAAGATGCGAAGTTGGAAAATAGATAATGTTCATATTCAAAAATATATTTGCACGATGTAAAAAAAAATAGAATGTTAATATGCTAATGTTTAATATTAAAATGTTTAATATTAAAATAAAATTAAAATAGATTTTGCACTTGTTGTGTTAAATTGCGAAAAAAGATTATTTTGATGATACTTTAGAAATTTGATTATGTTTGTGATAAAAATTCTAGAATTAGCTTTTATATATATATATATATATATATATATATATATATATATATATATATTATGGAGGAGAAACGTACATAATCTCAGCAACTTGTAACTTTTGAAAAACTTTGTATCTCTAATGAATATTTCAGAAATCTGCTTTACGATTACGGGATGTTGCGTGTCTAAATACATACGTGCGCAGATATGTGATCAGATAACATGATTTATGAGCAAGTCTATATCTTCCTCTCTCTTTGTTTAAATTTTTGTGCATATACTCTTGTTATTATGTTCATGCTCCAAAGATTTTAATTTCTATAACAGTAGTCTCTCTCGGAATACTAATTTTATAACCGAATATAATTTATAAAGAAAAAAGAAAAGAGAATTAATTCATCAAGCTCTTTTATCTGATACATTTTCCGTCGCATATTAATATCATACCGTAGCTGATAAGAAACAGTCATAAACATTTTTTTTTATTAATACAATTTCGAGTTTATACAGTATTGTGATTTTACTAAGATACTTAAAAATCTCGCTATTGAAATATTGTTGTAATAATTTTAAATTCGTAAATGAAATTTGTTTAGAATTCTGTTCTAGCTCTTTTTGTGTTTGCTATATGAAATAATTTTGGATTTACAAAGATCCTAAAAGTATCATTGAATCGTAACTTTAATCAAATGTAAAATCGAGATAGAAACGTGGAAAGTTTCGGAATCGAATTATCTTACATCTGAAATCCATTGAAGCCTTTATAGGGTAAACTGTAAAAGGGAAACGATGTAATTCTTATCGGCAATTAACGAAATACCTGATAAATAGTGTAGAACTAAATTGCAATTTGCGTGCATTTCTAATTATTAAAATATCGAGTTGAGGCACAACATCATTTGGAGATTTCTATAGAAAGCGACCGATTTAATTAATATATTAATTTAAATATGCAATTTAAATATGCATTATACTTAAAATATTATGTAGAAAAATTTCCATCGCAGTTTACATATTTTTTGCTAAAAATTCTTGCATCAAATAATTAAGTTTTTTAAAAAAAGGGAAGATATTTAAAATTAAAAGATCACTAAATAAAAACAACTGACATTATTCATGATATAATTTTGTATACATGAAAAATATCATCTGTAATTAGAATAGTATCCATAATAAGATACATAAAAATTTAATTACAATAATAACGAAATTAATTTTAGTTAGAAGATATTGATATATTTACACTTGATTATAAGATTTTAAAGTATTAATGAGTAATTAGGATGAGTATGTCGAAAAATATTATCATAATATAAAAGTTTCATGAAATAATCTTGTTTATACTGCGATCATTATTGCCTCTTGTTAAGAATCTCTTCTTCTATGAAGTTTAAATGGATTGGTTTCGCATGATTGATCCGCTTATATTTGTGTTTTGATCTTCTTATATTTCTTCCGTATCCATTAATCAATGTTTAGCGAAAGTAGTGGAATATTGTGTAACTCCAATCATGTCGTTAACTTTCTTCTTTTCCTTTTCGATTCGTATCCCACTGAAAAATAAAAGTTTAATCATAATTATAAGTTATTTCTGTATTACTCAGTGAAAGATTTGTATTGTCATTTGATTGTATATTTAAAATTTATTTTACAATAATACTTTAATAATTTTTGAATAATTAAATATTTATATTTTCGTATGAGACATCAATCTGCGAAGTATATATCATGTACAACTGAATTAATAGTATTATAAAGAAAAAAACAACGTGGATAATTTTTTGAAACATAATATTTTTTTACTATAATCTTAAATATTTTTAAATTAAGAACTATTATTTATAATTTATCATTTGCTAAGAGAAAAAAAAGTTTGTCGAATATTTTCCTTACTATTCCAAATATCAGACGATATCCTGCTGTTTACACAAAAGTAGATAATTGAATTCTGTACGTTTTCTTCAAAGAATAATTTTCAAAGAATAATCTGTAAAAAGAAATATTTTATGTGTCATTATTTTATTATATCATTATTATACAATATGAACATTAAAATTAATTCTATTATTTGTTAATATAGTACAAATTATTTTATATCTTAATCTATTAATATCTTATATTATTATTACACTATGATTATATACTGTTTCACAATCTCGACTATTTACATCTCTTTTTTTTTAAAAACTGAAGCAATTAATTTTTTTTTATATCGATTCCTTTTTATTTATTTAACTATGTGCGTTAGCTAAAATAGTGAATGATTGAGTTGTGCCAAATATATAGTGGCAAATGTGATATGATTAATGGAAGATCAGTTTAAGACAAAATTTATGCACGATACTCTTTTGCCTGCTGGGGATATCAAAGCTACTGCAGACAAATAAATCCAGTCGCATTCCTTGACGATGAATTTCATTCGTGCTACGCACAGAAGGGAACGAGATTTGGTTTGTAGGGAACAGAATGGGTCGCCATGATATTCGCATCAACGTGAAATGACAAAGTGTTATATTAAATTAACGTTTTTGGTAGAGGATCATCAAGAAAATGTACAATACTAATATCCTATATGATATTTATTTTTATAATGTTCGCTGACATAGTAAAATTGCGAAATGTAGAGATGGTAACTGATATATCCGTAATACCATGAACATTAAAATATTTAGAGACTCCTACCGTAAATGTGAGTAGCATGATAACGATGCAATTTTAAATATTTAGTAATACCATCATAAAATAATGTCGCACGACATACATTCTATTTTCTCCGAAGGCTCGTTAACTGTACTAGTTAATATTTCACAATTTATATACTTTTTTATATGTTTATATGAAAAAGAGAACAAGCTGCGCGAAGAGCGACTACTATTAATAACCTAGCAAAGTTAAAAATGTTTACTGCGGATTGCAATTCATATGATACTCGCGGTTGTAACGATGGTATAATTTTGAACACTGCTTCGTACTTAACACTGCATCTGACATTTTAATGTTACAATCATCCATGTTTTAGCCATACATGAGAGAGAACTTAAACAATTCTTGCTAAATTTACACTCAACAAGACGTTACGTCAATATTATGTAAATTTCACATAACGTATATATGGTAAGACGTACAATATACATATGTATTTTTTTTATAATACAAGGAAAAAGTTGTAAGACGTACAGGACGTGCAACTAATATTAATAACGTGGCAAAGTTAAAAATGTTTACTGTGTATTACGGCTGATATGAGGGCTACGAGCATGGCAGCAGGGTCCCTTGTGATTGATTGCACGTCTCTACGTCTCTCCCTCTGACGGGGTGTTCCTATGGATATTACCTTAGCACGGCTCTGCATGCCACGATTCCCTCCGCCTCCCACCTTCGTGTCTATAGAGACACCATACCGATCTATTCTACCTCCTCTTCCCCCCCCCTCCCCCATGAATCAAATCGCCCTTTACCTCTACTCTCTTCTCTTCGTTATGCTAAAAATTAAAATCATCTTCGAAGAATGTGACGGAACAAAATTGCTAGTTGTGATTTTCTATGTTAATCAATTTACAAATGAAAGAGTAGAATAAAGCATATACCTTGAAAATATTTTTATTTGTTCGATGTTAAAACGTATGTTTTTAAATCTTGTATAAAAAGAATATTACTTTGAAAACATAACATATAATAAATGAAATACTCAGAATAATTGTGCATTAAGATTAATAAATCTACTTATAAATTTGAGGATATTATATTGCAATAATGCGTATTGCAATAATCATGATGATTGTGTCGGGGAATATTTAATCATTTGTTAGATTTTATTAGAACCGGAGAATTATATAATTATACGCATCGCACATTTTATGTTGTAACTACTAGTTTTTGTAGAGTTAATGAATGGTTCAGATATTCTAATTAACATTTTATTATAGACTATCAGATGGCAAAACAAATCTATCGTGAGCTATAAAAAGTAAACATAATTATGAAGTGATCTTGAATATGAAGATTTTACTAAAAAATAACTGGATACTAAATCATTTAATTAAGTTTAAACGCAAGTATTAATGACTTGAGAAGTGTACTCTTGTGTAATATTATAATTTGTAGTTATTATATATTTTTTTATAAAATCCTACATTACATATTTTTTATAACTTACTGCAGACAATAATTATCTACACAACAAAAACATTTATATGTTTTTAATAACTTCCTGCAATTTTGTATAATGCTATATCAGAATGAGTTAAAACGATAGGAGTACATTTTGATTCCGTTGCTTATAATAAAGGGAGATGGAGTTTATTATGGTTTATTCTTAAAGTGTATACTCTTCAAGCAGATTGTATACTACGAACAAGATGATTCCTTATAGTCTGTCCCTATTATGCTTTTAATCATCAAGCAAGTTTGCGAGAGGAATCTCATTAACGCATGTATATTTCTTACTCAACGCGTATACGCAAGGCGGTCCCTTGACCTTTGCGAAGCCTCCATACGTGTTTAGTAGCAACTGGTTGCAGTAGCAAGAATTAGCAATTAATCTTTTGGTTGGTGTACGAATGGGGATGGAGAACGATCCGGACGCAAAGGTGGAACGCGAAAAGAACATAATAAAGAGAGGAATAAAAGAGGCAGACAAACAAGATCAGGGGAGAGACTTATAGACCACATATTATGTAAACGACGTTACAATTAGATCGTAGTTTACTATCGATTACCTAGTATTTAACACAATTTAACTTTTGTTTATAATATATAATATATATTTCGATCTTAATATATATTTGGATATCTGTAATAATTAAATGAGTAACATTAAAAGATCTAATTGCTCAGATTTCTTTCTTTGGTTATATTTTATGCGTTAAATATTTTGATAGGGATTTCTAATAGGACAACGTACATTGTTCCTTTCATCTCATTGACAACCTGGCACTGTCTTACAAAGAAATGGGCAGCAACAGCAGTGGTAGTGGTAGGTCCCTCGGGAAGCTGCGATCCTTTCTCACTCCCTCGTACAACAAACGGGAAGGCGAGCCACGGAGCCACGGAGAAGGAGGGACCGCATCTTGCTCCGCAGGACTCCCTCTCTCGCCACCGGGGTCTCGCTATTTATTTTCCAGGATTTCAGAGTCCGAAGCCATTAATCTCCGCTCCGCAGCGTCAGTAGAGCGCGTCAGGGCGACGTCGGGGTGCGTGGCGTCGCCGACGTCGCTCTGCTCTTAGCCGCAGCCTCGTGTACAACGTTTGGAACCGCGGCAGTAAGGTAGGGGCAGAGAAGGGAGAGAGAGCCGAGAGATGAGGTGTCGGTAGGAGAGGTCGTGGAAGTTGGTCAGAGTGGAGGGAAAAGGGACGTGTGGTCGGGACGAGTGGGGATCTAGGCTGGTTCGCTCAACGGCGGGGGAAGCAAGGGAGAGAAAGCTCGGAGAGGGAGGTGCTGATGGCGGCGACGAGAGGGGAATAGTCGTATGGTAGAGTTATGCAAAAAATATCTGTCCACAAAAAGATTGGATAAAGAAGATACGAGGTATTAGTATATTAGAATTCAGTTCTCTCCGTTGCTGGTCGATGCTAGTCGATGACTTATTTCACTTGTTCACATAGTGCGTACCGAATTAATTATTATCTAATTTGATTTTGAGAAATTATGTTTTCGCTGAAATTTAAATTTAATTTTTGGGATTAGGAAGAGTTAGGAGATCAATAAACAATTTACATAACACAGTCAATATGTTTCCTTTTGTTACGAGACGAATAAATTTATGAATATTATCCGTTGATTGAGAATTGTCGAGCTGTTCTTCTCTCATTAATTAACATTGTGCTTCTCACGCGCGAAAGGAGACATCAAAAGTTCCTGGTAGATCCAGACTCTGAACCCCCTTTGTCCGTGGAGAGACATTGAGTAACCCTCGTGCTCTTTTACCCCTTTTATTGTTTATCCCGCCTACTTATTATGTCAGTGTCATACCACTAGACTGTACTAACCTCTTGATATTCTAATCGGCCAATTCTCATCTACATCTCTCGTCACTTCCCCTTCTTGTCGTTTACCCGGCGTCTAGCCGGAGATTCCCGGAATTCCTGACATCGGCGATAACTCTTAAATTCCTGCAAGATGAAAGAAGCGCAACGCCGTCGGCAGAACGTCCGGAAGAAATACTGTTCTGCTGTTGGAGGGCCGATTCTTTCATGTAAGGACGAAAGAAATTCCTTCTCTCAACAATCGCGAAGATAAAATGGAGACAAGAAATCGATAATGTTATTTTTGCTGATGGCTCCCATTATGTACTTTGAGTGGTTATTAAAATATCAGACGGAACGTTTTAACAAAAAGTTATTGGAAATAGATTTGGATAAATCACTTATGTGAATCAAATTGCGCAATATTATTCAAGTATCTTGCAAAATATTATCATAAATAAAAGATTGAATTATTTAAAAATAATTCTGCAGCACATTGCTGATTCTTGATAGTTGCTATTAGTTTTCGAATATAATAAAAAATTTTTATGCCATAACATATACTCCAGAATCTCGATATTATTACTATGTAAATCTCTTCTCTACGATGCTGACGCTCACGGTGACAGCCCCTGGAGTACTCCGTAGGATCGATGAGCTTTAGGTTCTTATTAGATATTCCCGAGCACCAATCTTCGATCTGCAAACCTGTTCTATCACTCTGTATCGATACACATTACATCCTCACTAAGAAGAAATACTTCTTTTCATTATAAGCAATATGTAATTGAATGCAAAATTGCATTTTGTTCCGGAACGATATAGATCTGCTTTTACGCTATTGTGTCAGAGAATATTAATTTATCTGTACTTTGCATTTTACGTAAATGTGTATTAATTGAAAAAAATATATCCTTTAATAAAGCTAAATATGCGCGCAAGTCACTTTCATTAAATGTATTTATGAAATGTTGATCAATCATAGAAAGATAAAAATAAAATTTCCTAAATGCGCAGAAACTAAAACTCAATTCTCCTTAGTTTCTGTGAATGCTGGTTGAAACGAAAAGGTAGGACACGCAATTTTGGCAAAATTAATGTAAAGCTTTCGTGAGACTCTACGAGGTAGAGAGGGTGAGTCAGGGATTGTATAGTAGCTATAAGTTAGAACATTAATGCATTTTTAATGTGTGTTCCAATAAGAAATGTATCTATTTCGTGTGGAAGTATATTTTTCACGATCTTTACGAGGAGAATCGATATATTTTATCCGTATATTACAATTATGTAGAAAAAATTTAATGTAACAGAATTATTCAAATGTGATATAAGAAAATAATATTCTTTCCATGAAAATAATATTCTTTTGGAAGTGGAAAAAAGAAGGAATAAGCTTCATCTTACGCATGTGGCAAGAAAGAAGAGTGGCGAATATAGCAAAACATGATTCTCTTATTAGTATTGAAAAAGGGCGAATCAAACAAGCAACTCGGTTGAAAACGATTCAACCTTCGGGGAGAGGGTGAAATTCTTCGATAGGACGGCGAGTGATGCCACCGCCCCAATCCACCCAGCGAGCGAGTGACTACCAACATTAGTCCACTGACATCATTGACACTTTTATTAATGACACCGTTGCCCGAGGCATTTCCCTCCGCCGATACCCTCCACGACCCCTTGTTCGCCAGGTTTTCCGCCGCAGTCGTGGATGCAGTCACGATAGCGCCGAGATTCGTTCGTTTTCTGCCATCTCTTGCATTTCTTTTTTCTTTTCTTTTTCCTTTTTCGAGCATTATTGTAATCCCCCGCAGGAGAAATAGGGCCTGGCCTTTTCTCTTTCCGTGTCTATCTCATCTTCTGCACCCTTCACAATTGTCCTTCTTTTCTCTTATCCTCCACTGTGTTCTTGTCGCCGCGACCCCCGTACTACCCTCTCTCCTTGCCTGTTCATCCATTCCTGTGCCCTGGGACCTCGCGAGGGAGCGGCTCTCAAGTTACATTGAAAAATCTAGCGGACGGGAGAAAAATTGGCGATACCTATATCATCCATTGTGTTTCTCTCTCCCTCTTCTTTCTACCACAGTGAAACGTATCGCGCAGAAGAACCTACGTATTTAACTAATTGCTCACGCTCGTATCAGCAAGCTCTTTCTTATAGTATTCTACGACAAATTAGAATTATTTATTCTTGTATGCTATTGTTTTATTGATAAAGCAGCATCGATCGGATCTAAATGCTGAGATCGAAGAAATAATATTTGCTCACTTGATGTCGGTTATAGAAAATATGTTAAGTAATGTTATATGAATTTATGTTTCCGGTATCTAACATGACTCTCATGAAATAAATTAGAAGTTTGTTGCCGGTAATACTAACTTTAAGCGGCTACGTGATTGGTGTAATTTCTGACGCGCGCGGACGTGGAAAATATCTGAGTTATCAGCAGGCTGGGGATGATACCACGAACAAGTACGGCAATCGATATATAACAAGCAATATATATACAACGGCGCATGCCTCAAATTGTCGGGTCGTTTGTAATGATGATTCGATCAGACCGTTCGTTCTCCTTGCAGCTTTCTACCCTTCAGTTTATCCCCAATGTATACTGCATTCTGGTCAACACCAACCTCGACAACAGGACTTTCGTTTCCAATGGCTTATCCGCGGATTTGTGACCGCCGTTTGTATCGTGAACTGCCTACTTATAAGATTTATTTCTTGGGACTTGAAGTTGTTCTTTTTCCTCATTTACTGTTAATCGCCCCGTATAAACGATATCTTCAATAATAGACATTCTGTAAACGTTAAATATATCTATCAATTTTTCTAGCAACGCGTTTCATAACATTTATTCACTGTGTATATACAGTAATAAAGTATTTGCCATTTCAATATAACTTTTCTTAGGGCGATTTATGTAATTCATTAATATACGTATACACAATTTTTGTTATAAACGTCAGAAAAGGTTTAATTGTTTTCAAGAGCGTTCTATCGTATAATGTAACGGTAGAAGAATGATAAGCAACGCAATAAAGCCAAGTTGGATCAGACTCTCTTGTGCAATCTTGCGTAGATAGGACCGTGTGCTGATGGATGACAAATGGCTCCTCCACAGCGCGTCACTTTAGACGCTGCTAGAGGCTCCTCCTATACGTGATCAACCATAGCTCTGGGTGACGTGAGAAGGGCAGGGGGATGACGTTGGGGTAGAAACCGGGGCGCAACGGGGGCTGCAGTAGGATAGAACGCGGGTCGAAGAGAGGTAGAACGAGGGTGACGGGGGGAGGGATAGGGGTTGAACGGGTCGTCGGAGATAAAGTGGGACGTCTGATCCTCCGCCGAGGCGAGCAAAAAGATCCTCGCGCTTCGCGTCCCAGGAGACGGAAGCCGGGAACGAGAAAAACTCCCCCAAGCCACGTCGACCACCCTCTCCTGCCTTATCCTCCTTCTCGCTTTTCCATCGTCCTTCTTTCTCTCCTTTCAACTCACACTATGGCCAACACCGACCTAGCCGATGCTTTCATCCACCTTTTCCACGACGAACCATCCCCGAGCAAGAAGAAAGAAACTTCGAAAAGAAAGAATCTGCGTTATACCTTATCTCTGTAGTAGTAGGTCATTAATTAGCGGCAGTCAGTTGGTTGAGAATTATACGCAGGCACATGTATGGATGTTATCATGAATACTTCCACATTTATGTTTTTATAATTAATCTTTGTATCTTTTGATGAAGAAAACGCATTCTTGATTCCAAAGAAAGACTATATAACATTGAATAATATTGTTGGTGATATATTCTACATGCGTCTAAAGCTCATTAAAAATTTAGATTTAAAAGAACTCGATTATTATTAGAATACTCGTTAACATTCTTATGAGATAAGAGAATCCAATGTTTTTTTAATACTCTAATTCGTTAGATTATCATCATTTTTATAAACTGATGAGTGCATACCTTTTTTCTTATTAAATCTCATAAATTAACTTTGTGCAAAAAGTTCGGAGAACGGAACTGAAATTTTCGCCATATGCCGCATCACATACTGTTGCGAAGACCCCAAAAGATAGATGATACGTGGCTTGGACCTCCATCACGAGCGACACGTCAGGCGTATGAATTCTTCTTGATTGCTGGGCGGGCTGTAAGCATAACGAGCCACCCGCTACGTCCATCAACTACGCACCGGTCAATTCATTTCGGATACACGCTCACATCCGCATATATACATACACATACGCTTATGTACATACATACACGGATACACGTGTATACAAGCGCATAGATTCTATATATGCACATTGGAGATATGTATCGATTGGCGCATTCTGTAGTGCCGAACATACTCGCAGCATGTACTTACGTGCCGGATAGACCTGCTGGGTTGACGCCTAACCTGTCTACCGACGGTATGCAGCATTCATTTTGTTTGATTTCTTGATTTAAATCTTTACTGAACTTTAGTTAGGGTCAGATATGCATTTGATTGACGACTTGTCTCATCAGAGGATGAATAGCTTTGTCCAAAACTAGGGTTTCTACAGCACTGACTAGATCATGCGAACTGTCTGAAAGAAAGAGAGAAAATATTTATTTATTTATTAAATATAAGTGTGTGTGTGTGTGTGTGTGTGTGTATATATATATGGTACTCCAGCTTGTAACATCTTTCATGAACTCTTTGAAACATTGGAAAATTTAATATGAAAGAAGTATCACAAAAAATGAATTCGCATGTGTGCTATGTTTTATCTCAGAAATAATATTGATTATTATCAACTACAAACATATTTTTTTAGGTTTTGTTATTTTAATACGTAAAGTATATAATATAATGATTGGTTAAAGAAATAAATGAAACAAAATTCTTTAACCTATAAGATATCGTTTTTGTTTTATGATCTTTAGTCATTATTATCTTATATTTTGAGTAGATCGAGAATTTACTATAATGATGTGACTGACAACTTGCTTCCGTGGAAAATTAAGATTCGAGGATGAGATTCTTTGACCGCGAATCGAGCTGTTACAAAACTAGTCATTAAATACTTATCTGTCCTTTTAGCACGGATATCTTACGTGTAATTCGCAGACAGGACAAGACTGGCGCACTACGCCTTTCGGTTTGCTCATATTAATTATCTCATACACGCAAAGGACTAGCTTCAGAAACGCAATAAAGACATTTAACATTGAAGTTTATTACAGGTGAATGGTGTATAAAAGAGGCTCCACCACTCGATCCCAGCAAAAGGCTTAACATTTTACCCGTCTCATTTTCGCTGCTCGTAAACTATTCATTTACCGCGGCTATAATCTTGATCGAAACTACGGATTATTATCCTTCTTGTACCATCATCTTACCTTTTTCCGCCTTTCTACCCGATACTCATCCGCACCCTACCAATCTTTCCGCACATTGCACGCGTTTAATTTTTCTTCAGGGGCGCATGCACTTCTCAACAACATGCATCGTTCATCATATTTCGATCAGCTGTTTATTCAAAACATTTTACAGAAACAAAAATATTGTATTGAATAAATTATGTGAAATATTTTAAGAGAATATATATATATTTAATATATTTAGATTTATCTGCATACTCTTTTCTAATGTTTTTACAATATACACAATACACAATACTTTACATACATATTATAGAATATTTAGTTGTATAGTTTATATTTTAATTTATATTTTATACAATTAATACAGGTGATAAAATATATGCAGATTTTAAGAAGGTAATAATAATAATAATAATGATAATAATAATAATAATACACCAGACACACTTTAAGCGATTAACATAAGCAGGGATCTTCAAATTTATGCTACGCACACGCGATCATTTATTGATAAAATTATATCGGAAAGAGAGATATAGATAAAAATATGTGCACCAGTTTAACTGCAATCTGCATAATATATATTAAAGTTTATTATTACGAGAGTCGATACTACACGGTCTTTACTTACTGGTCTGGCTTTCGTCTAAATTATACACGTCGCCTAATGTCTTAACTGAAAACGGCTCTGAATCATTATCATAATTTTGGCATTTCTTATCGTTCTTATTTTCGCAGCCGCACCCGCAATCTTCCTTCTGGGTGGTGTTGCAAGTTATTGCTGGTTTTATCGGCGATTGAGATATCGTGCATATTTCCTTTTTCAGATGAAACGTCTTTATATTGCATCTTTATGTTTCATATATTTTTATGCTACATTTTCACGTCGCACCTTTTAATTTTAATTTAATTTAAAATGTACGTAGAAATTTGTATTTAATTATTATAATTTTTAATGTAAAATTCTATATTTTTATTGAAGCATTGTTGCGATTAGAATAGTAACTATTACGGACTATTTCGTATATTTTTACATCTTATATTTACATATATATTTATCATGATATTATGTGACAATTTAATATCATAATAATTTAATATCATAATAATGTAATATCATAATAATATCATAATAAATATATTATTTATAAAATTGTATTATATTGCAAAATACTAATATTATTGCTTTTAATATAATCTGCATAATTTCATTATGTTTTTACTCTTTCAAACATTAATTTGTAATTATATATCTTATTCATAATATCTTATTCACGAAAATCTATTATTATTATAATTTCTTTCTCATATAGATTTTACATTTCTGCTACATATATATATATATATATATATATATATATATGCATTTCCTACAATAATTATACGAGAAAATAAGATTTATGATAAAAATATATTGACTTGAAACAAAATAATTTTTTCTATAATACAATCAGTGTTCAAAGCAAACTTAACATAGAATTTAATTTAACGCAAACATTCTCTTTTCACATGTAACAATAAGGTCTATGAACACGTAAGCCCCAACTATGCAAATTCCATCCCCGTCAGATGGTCCCCTTGCTCGGTCAGACATGATTAAACACAGAACGCTGTTGTTTCAACCCGTTCCCTCGTCTATCCCACAAATACCACTGCAGGATTCGGCGGCATACTCACTCGATCTCTAGGATTCAATCCCCCAATTTAATCACTAACCCCGAAAACTCAATGAGACTTCGTCTTTTCTGCCATTCAATAATGCTTATAGTCATTCCCTAGCTTTCTTACTTATTAATCCCCAGCGTTCTTCGTTCAATGTCAATTTATTCTGTCATTTTTTGATTTCATTCGACATTTGTTCGCGCACCCTTTAATTGCTACTCTTCGGCTGATAGCTGCTTATTGATAAATCTTCATCTTTAATTGAGATTATTACATAGCAAGTTAAGTTATCAGATAAATGTACCGCAATGATTCATTATTTATTTTGGAAGCAGAAATTATGAGATTTATATACAGAATCACAATTATAAATGCAAATCATAGAATTAAGAATACAAAAACAAAAAAAACATTTTTTGTAAATACAAAACTGATAATCCTTAACAAGTTATTGTTTCTTATTGCTTAAATATTTTTTATCAATTTTCTAAATATATTATATGTGTTTGAGATCTTAAATCTTTATTCTTTAATGCGTATGTCGTAGAGATAATTATTTTTTATTGTTTCAACTTTAGCACTATTTAAAAAATGTATGTGGCTAATTTCAAATGTGCTTCTTTTCAAAAAACAATTAAAGCATGTACATGATATGCATAGAAAGAAAATGTTTTATGTCAGTCAAAGTAAAGCAATAGGTAATTATATGGAGGAAAATTAGTTCCTATTTGCATTAGTATAGAACGCAGAATTAATACACACATGTACGCACTCAAAGCCGTTTACCGCGGTAATCTAACATTTCGCTCCACCCGTTCTAAATCTCACGACACGTGTCCAGATATTCAGGAGCAGATTGTTTCGTTGTAAACGGCGATATAACGACCCCGTTTAAACCGCTAAATGGATCGTCTCTCTCTCTATACATATACATGTATCTCTTTAACTGTTATGCTATGGTGACTCCCCGGCGCTGCGCCGCTGTACATCCCCTTATAGCATCGCGTTTACGTTTACGAGCACCACCGCTGACGTTTACGAGCCACCGGCTGACGTACGAGCCACTTGCTGCTCTCTTGCTTTCATTGCTCGAGCTCACGCTTTAGCATTTCGCCATCGTTTTCGCTTCTGATCTCCGGAACGGATAGCGATTTTATTGTTATCGCATTGAATTCCGCTCGCATTATCGTTGCTTATTTGATTTGAAAATTGAACACATCACCTCAATGTGTTATTTTCTCTTCATATATCTAGCACGTTTTTCCTGCGAGAAACTTATTTCAAGATAAATTTCTTTGTTTATACTACGACACCGAATCTCATAAAGCGCTTTCAAGCATTCGGTTTGTAATACAAAGACAAATAGAAGAACGAAGCCGATTTAAAGAAAACTGCGGGCCTTGAAATATAACTGGTCTACGCCACTACGTTCAAATTTGAGCGATTTATGGGTCAGGAAAAGAGCATCTTATTGCCTTACACTGTGTTCTGCATAATAGTTTTATAAGACATGCTGTGATGTAACCAAGTCAGAATTGTGGGCCTACCTACCTACCTACCTAACCCACAATACAGAATAGCAGCACATGTTACGCACCTTCTGTCATTATTTCTTTCATGTCGCTAGGGTAAAATTTATTATCGGTAGATATCCAAACAAAAATAAGAAAGTTGCTCAAAATTATATACACATTTTTGTACGCATGGCAAATACTTCAGGGATGGACTCGACTTAGCACCATATTGCTAAAATATGATGGTTGCGTTGCTACTGTCTCTACTGTGAATTAATGCTTGAATTCTCTTCTAATGTTTGAATCATATTTTACTTCAATAATACTATTAACAGATAATTCCTTTTTAATTTTTTAAATTATTGAAATTCTAAAGATTTGAAGAAATATTGCTATTTATTTTTTATATTAATCTCTTAAAAAAGACACACTAAAAAGACATGATTTTTTAGTTATTATTATAAATGAATTAAGTTAAATGTTATCTTATTATCAAAGGTAAACTAATTTAATTTTATAAAAATTCGAAATGTTACAACTCAAAAAGATATTAAAGAGTTTGAGATTTAAAGAGTTTGAAACAAAAATGACAAAAATGTTTTAATCATATTAAAAATATATTTTTATTGATATTATTTAAGTAGTCAATAATTTTCTGCCAAGTTGAAAAATAGTTTTTTCCGTTTTCTGGGAAACTTAAATGTTTGAATTGTGTCATTTTTAAAGAAAGACAAAACATCATATTCTATGCAACTTACAGAAAATTATACTATATACTGAAGTCTTTACGTTATATTATTAATCAATTAATTAGCTCTATCGAGTAGTTTGAAGTTAATCGTTATTGTCATCAGTAAAATGTGCTATACATAATTATCATGTTAGGATAACTAGTTGTCATTAGTACGCGACGTAGTTAAATTAATAATCACTTTACCATGTCAACCATCCTTGTTTGATTCAAATAAAGATACGACAGGTTGTGTCCTTGAATATGGCGGATGCCGAGGGGTTAGTTTCTTGACTGATGTAGCATCCTCAACGTTAATTACCTTCTCGCTGTTAACCATCCGACACGTGATGTCATCATTCTCGTCACATCGCACAGTGTTATCTTCCTCGACTTCTCCTAACATTAAAACACGAAACGTGAAAAGCTTTCTTAAAAGTGTATCTTTTGTTCAACGACACGTCTCAACCTACTAGGTCATGTAGACGCATTATCGTCATTATATGTTATTTTATAAACTCATTCAACACAAATGCATATATTAAGACTTGGTTGTCTCTCTTGCATTGTAATAGTTTGCGATATAGTCGATTAACCTTGATGAGAATAAAGAACATGGCTTGAGAGAGAGAGAGAGAGAGAGAGAGAGAGAGAGAGAGAGAGAGAGAGAGACTAAAAGCTCTACACAAGTGCTGCTCTTTTTTTCATTATTCGATTAGATGGAACTTATTCGTGCACTTCTTAATTATTAGAATTCACCATGAGTGATGGAAGAACGTAAAATAGATAGCACGGGCAATCTCGCAAGGTTACAGTTTCATCGAGTTGGTCTCGTTACCAGATTTATGACAATGAAGGGTCGGAAAAGAAAGGGACTGTCGAAGTGAAATGTCGATGAAACGGACTTTTTCTTTCTCCGGCACTGATAAATCGAAAAGAAATACGGACGATTGATTCACTCCTACGTTACGTGGATTCTCGTGAAAACAGTGGGAACATCGCAGGGGTAGGACAAAAGTGATAATATTTTCTTTGGTTCTATAGTGACATTCTTCTAACAGAAAGTCAACCGAGGTACATATACCATCCACGCATATATGTACATATATTCACCCTTCGTAAGCCTATTCACAAGCTACGCATCTACGCAAACAGTCGGAAGAGCCAAACAATGAGCCGCGAACACTGTGGTCGCTTTTATTTTTTGAAAAATGGAGAAACACGGATGGTACGTCGGACGTACTTCCGGAAGATTCCAACCTCCATTCCCATATCTTCGTCCTCTGCTTTTTCCTGTTTCATCCGTTGTTATTCATCATCGTATCTTCCTTCTATTTTATCTTGTATGTGCTCTTCCTTTTTGTATAATAATATTAATTTTTATGCAGTGTCAAATTATTTTTCTTTTAATTATAGTTACACTTGAATTATTGCATACATTTACTCTTTTAATATCGATTTATTTAATTTAAATATTTTTTGAATGGAATATCTTCCCTTGAAGTAAAGATTAAGATATTATTTATTGCTTTTGCAATGCATAGCTTTTAATTCCTTAAAAAACATGTACATTGAAAATTTCAGTCTAGAAACTTGTTTATAGTTTGCTATTTTGCATAAATATAAATTGATAATTAAGCAATTAATTTATCTTTATTGCGACCAGCATTGTTTTTTATACAGAGCATCAATATGTTTCTTTCTCTGTTTGTTTTATATCTATCTTTTGTATCTCACTTTTCTTTCGTTTCTTTTCGTCTCTAGTAACGTCGGTTTTCTAGTAAGCTGTCCAAGCCATCTCATGATTCATCGCTGCCGCTATGAATGATCCATCTCTTCCCTTAGCGCGTTGTCTTGAGACCAGCACTGAGACCAGCACGGACTGGACACTAAGCCGAAGATGACATGTACCATATTCTCGATCGGTGGAACTGTTATTTCTCTCCTCCGTTCCTCTCCTGGGTCCTGGATCTCAGGATTGTAGGAAAACATTCTCCAGACTTTGCACTATCGTGCACAATTGGTATTTTCATTAAAAGCATAAAATTGTTTGGACCTATATCTTATATATACAATCAATACAAATATTAGATTAATTCTTCTATAATGATTTTCTAATATTTAGTAAAATATTGTTTTATGATACCTTTTATAAACTGCGACATCGACTTCGCGTCCTATGCCACATCTTTACTTTCTACTTCATGACATTAACTCGATGATTTATTTACGTAGTGGTGATCTATCTATTTCGTTGACATCTATTTTGACATGAACTAAAAGCTCGACGTACGGTAAATTTCAATGATGTATAATATTTTTTTCAATGGAAAATATTAATTTGAAATTCATGATTTAATTTTTAATATTACATTTTAAATTTATACATGGAATTATAAAGTATATTCTTTGTATTATGTATACTATGTATATGTACGAAATTATATGTTTTATTGCAATATTCACATATAAATGCAAATATAAATTTATTAAAAAGTACTATTTGCTGTAACATGTCATATTTCATGCCATATTTCAATATGAAATTAATAATTATTATATGTTATTTTATATCAGAATAGTTTTTATAATATTAGTAACGAATTTTTACAAAGTACAATCTGTGTTTCATCGGATCTCACTTCAGCAGATCATGGTGCATCGTACAAAGCCGGTTAACTGCCGGATCGCTATAGACCGGTCATGCGAGATGTTATATTCTCATTACTTGTTATTTTCTTTCGTTTCTACAAGAAACAACTGCCTGAAGCTTATGAAGTTTCATCCAGTAGTTTATTTCAAAAGAATAACGTATCGCACACGTGCTATAAAATTTTATTTAAATTTTATATGATTTTATTTAAATTTTATTTAAATTTTATATACTTCGAAAATGTCTAGCTCTGTGTGTGTGTGTGTGTGTGTGTGTGTGTGTGTGTGTGTATGAAAATTTGTGATAATATATTTTTATAATTTTGTTTTTAACAGACATCAAATTCTGAATAAAAATATTATGCGTTAAAAAATTCAACTGTGAAAAGTTGACTGCGTTCATTTACAAGGCGCCGAAATTATCTGAGCATCCAAAATATCTAACGATCCCCTGAGTAATCAATAGACCCTTGGCCTGTCGCGAGACACGCGTGGTAGACCAAGTCTGAGCTACAAAGTGCAGATTATTACGTAGGCTGCAATTTTACAAAATGGATTGGTCTCGGATAAGAAAATTTCGCCGACCGTTCTTCTACAATGTCTTGCAATTTTCTCCCGTCCCGTCGCCGCCACACAAAAATTACCAGGTGGGAAATTTTTTTTCAAGCCTTCTGTCGATTGGCTGCCTCGACAACAGGTAGAACCGACATCAACCGCCAAAAAGCATACTTAACGATTTGCCTAGGTGATCGCCCTTAATCGGCGTCCGGCTGATTTCGATGATTAATTTTCGTCCGGAGTGGTATGCCGCAAGTGGCTGTTAGTATGTGTTCAGATCGAACGCAAAGTGTGTAGACGGTATT
>Ga0157363_1000817_pt1 | contig 24720 bp, 7 predicted proteins | sample AttsexASBM1_FD_111477 | JGI IMG/M metagenome (GOLD analysis project Ga0157363, IMG submission 111477) | Fungus gardens microbial communities from leaf cutter ant in Ribeirão Preto, State of São Paulo, Brazil - Atta sexdens ASBM1 | ecosystem: Host-associated > Fungi > Mycelium > Unclassified ... | reverse complement strand
TATGTATGTATATGTGTACATGTACATGTATACTAAACGAGATTTGCTCTTCAAAAATAGATATAATAATTTTAAAGAAAGTGTAATTTCGTCAAAAATGATGATGATGAGATAATTTAAAAAGTATTTTAAAGCTTAAAATTTTCACTTTCCAGACAGATAGTTTAAGTAACGAATTGATTGATTTTTATATGAAACCAGAATAATGGACATTCGTTAACTATCAAAATTTATTATGAATTTTGCAAAATTCTATAATGTAAAGTAATAATTGAACACAAATGCAGTTTAATGTTTTGCGTTTTGGACGTTTTGACTCGATAAGAAAATATCTTAATTCATAATCTTTTGTAATCTTGCTAATAATAGCAAATGGGATCATGTATAAATAAAATTGTCTTACGAATAACTGTAAAACGCACATATACATGCATAAATAAAATTAACACATACATATAAAATTAAACTTTCTTGTATAAAGAAATTTCAAATTCTTTTAAGAATAAAATTTTTATACATATAATTTTAAATGGGATTTCTTTTGTTGAATGACGCATTATAATGAATAATATATAAAACAATATAAATATAGCTTTAAACTTTATTTTCGTGAATAATGCGACATATATTATAAAACAATCTTTCAATTTTTTTGTTATATCGTTCATAGATAAGATTCAAGTTTGCAATTAACGCGTATCTCTGATAGAACTGAGGTGGAAGAATATTTTCGGCACTTTCAATTCCGAGAGCGTTTAGGCGTGATCAAGGTCAACTTTGTGCCATAAACGTCACAGTTATTGGAAAACACGCGACGTTACGCTTTACAGCTTTAGATTTCTCTTGCTCTAAGCGAAATCACTGATTTGGTCGCAGTCACGAAACATGAGTGCGTTGCACGAATGCATTTACTTCTTGCTTTGAGTTCTTTGTCTGCATGCATTCCAGCTGTTTTATAGATATTTGCGATTGTGACGTCAGTCCTTTTGCATTATGCATAAAACACTTTTAGAAAATATGGCCAATATATATATATATATATGAACATATATAAATGTTTGTTTTCAAGCAAACAAATACATAAATTTCATGACAAAGAAACTTTTGTTTAAAATGTCTAGTATTATCAATATCGATTATCTATAATGTAATTTAACATATTTTTACAATATATCGCAATATAGAAAAATTTGTAGTTATTTATAATTATTTGTAATTATTTACAAATAAGATTTTTTCCGAATTTTTATGTTTTTTTCTTGCAATCTTGATAAAAGTTTTTAATTTTGCTTCTCTAACAGTAATGTTATCCCATTATTTTTAGTATATTGTAAATTCATTTATTTAATAAGGCAAAAATTTAATAGATAAATCCAATATACATACATACATTCTACCTTGGCCCTAATCGACCCTTTAAAGGACCGTATATATTTGTAATGAAGAGTTGTTGAAAATAAACAGTTAAAAAAATAAGTAGGTCACACATTCTTCGACCTCCCCCGATTGGTTATTATTGTTAGAATCGTAACAAAGATTTTTATTAAAATTGCAAAAAAAAATTAAAATTCAATAAATATTCTTCTGTTGCCTTTACTCGCTAGTTATTCCGTTATCCTTTTATCTTATAGTAGTTGATATCAATCTGATCAAAGTATAAGAGCCAATTGAATGTATCACATGTAAAGGATTATATTATGGCAATCACATTTTAATAATATTGATAGTTGAATACATACATAGTGTTGTAACTGTTCATTTGTCCATTTATTACTAGAAATGATCTTTGCATCGTAATTAAATTAGCCAATATATTTATAATTTTATTGTTTTTATATTAAGTACTGTATTATTGTATATCTTGTCATTTTTATTATAAATATTTATACAAACATATTTATACAAACATATTTATTTTATCGACTAAGATTTGATACAATTTTAGTTCTAATTCTAACTCTTAATTGATAATAAGAGTTGCAAGCAGTTTTGATAATATATGTGGTTACCTTACAATTATTCTAAAATATGAGTAACATTTTATTAAGATATTGTTTGTTGAGAGAAGTTTTTGAAAGATTGTTACATGATTGTTTCTGAGAGAATTAATATCAGAAAGATACAAGTTTTCACCATTATCCGTTTGCAACATACTTTATATTAAAGTCAATTATTACATCGTGCTAGGAAAGTTTTTTTATTGTTCTAGAAAGATAGTGATAGAACATATTGTGCTACAACTGTTCAGTTATAGCAAAAGTTACTTTTCTTCTATAAATTTTTAATATGTGCTTGGTTTTTATAATTTATTATATACAGATCCAATTGTACGCAACTGTGTGTATATCTCATTTTTTATTATACATATAATATATACAAACAAATAAAGAAATTTTTGGTTTGGTAAAGATTTTTTTTTATTAAACGATTAAATTTTTATAAATAAAAATAATGATGCATAGAGATACATTTTTTTAAAAGAAAATAAATGCGGTAAAATGAAAAATATAAGAGGCAAATTGTTATTCATTCTTGAGTTTTTTTCTACAGTTCTTCAATATTATAAATATAATTTATTATCTATATATTTTTTCGATTGAATTTATTCTTCTAATGTACTCTTCTAAATATATTCATTAAAAAAATAGATATTGTATACGATGAACATATTGTTGTTATAGAACGTAATATTTCATATTGGTTCAGTCTTAAAGTAATTGTTCTAAATCTTGCAATTTCTCGCGGGAGTCGTTTAAATAGCAATTTATGTAATACATGGGCACGTTTCAAAAGAAAATCTGTACATGTCTTATGAGTAAAGTTTCTGTTTAGAAAACTACTCGAGACGTCGCATAATGATATTCTAAACTTAAAAGACGTCCATTATTGAAGTTATGATACCAAGAGAATAGAAGAACTTTTTAGAAGAACTATGTTACGGTAAATTTAGTGATTTACATCACTACTCATATAACTATTGTCATAAAACTTTAATATTCTATTTTACAAAAAAAAGAACATTATTTTGCTTTATTTTGAATATTATTGTACCCGAACTGTAAATATTTTATCCTTTTTCTTATATAAATAAAAGCGCCGAGCTATTTTTTTAATCGTTTAAAAATAAAATTTAGTATATCAACTTGTAAAACAATGATATACGTATAGACTATTATTACAAAAGATAGCATATATATATATATATATATATATATATATATATATATATAAGCTCATAATAAAGATAGTTACTTAGCGACAAAAACAAGTAAAATTAAGTATAAATATAAAATATTGTAATTGATTTGATAAAAAAATAATTTTTATATTGTTTCTCTAAATGTATGTATATATTACCTTTTATCATAAAATATTAATTCATTAGCATTATTATACGCATTTAGTATAATGCATAGTCATCAAAATATTAAATAAGAGAAAAAAATCTTATTTTTGGTCAAAGTGAATCTTAGTGTTTAATAATATATTTATATGTAGATTAATTAGAAATTTTTCAATTGTATAAACTGCGCGCTGATTCGATTTGTCAGACTTGAAATGCAATCATAAACTGAAGCTGGAAATGACATCACAAATTACATTGATCGACTAGTCTGGAGTTCCAAGTTCAAACCTTGTGCTGAGGTGTTTTTCGCAGTAAGTTCTTTGCAGTATTTTAAGATGTTTATTATTAAATTAACTATTAATGTAATTTATGATGTTATTTCCAGCTTCAGTTTATGATTGCGTTGCAAATTCAGCAAATTGCTAAATGTAAATTTGCTAATTTGTAAATCTATATATGAATATCATTAAGCATCAATATTCTTTGATCGAAAAAAGGATCTTTGTTTTAGTTGATTTACTTTATCAGTCTAATTTTCATTTATATATTTATAATATATAAAATACTAGTCATTATTTTTATTTTAAATAATTTTAATAATAATAAGAGTAATAATTTTTTTTGATAATAATGATATTTTTAATTTTATGATAATAATTTTGCAAACATATTAGATGATATAAACATTCGTTATTAATGCTATCTTATTACTTTGTCACAGACAAAGTATTAATTCAATAAATGTATACACTTAATAGTAATATTTTTGAGGCTTTCATTGATATTTTCTTCAATGGTGCCAAAGGGTTTGCAGGTTATCGCTGTATCGTGATCCACTATACTACTAATGCCAACGTTTTATAAATCTTGCTGTTCATCAGTGAGGAGCACACTGATACTGCACATACATAAAGTTAACATTTTGACTGTGACATATACATAATTTATAATATGAGATTAAAAATAAGAGAATAAGTAAATTGTAGTTTCCGTTTATTGCAAAGACGGTCTTGTGCTAAAATCTGTTTCTTATCTAACTGTAATTAAACTTGTTTTAAAGCGTTAATTCAATTACAAATTAAATATAATAATTTATGCTAATTTTATTTCCAATGAAACAGAAACAACTTCTATAAAAGATTAGAAAGTTATTTTGTAATTGACAAATTCTTTTTCAAATTGTCCTCTTTTGTTTTTGTAAATGATTATTTCGCATAACTACATTATATAATACATGATTAACAAATTTATTATATCATGCACGATTATTACGAATTTGGCCAGATAATAGGCATTTCATAATCATGACTTTAATAATAATTTATTTCAATAGAAAACGATTTTTCTGTAAAAACGAAGAGAAATTCGCAGATACGATTCAACAAAATAATAAAATCAACCGTCGCTTTTTCCTGTACAAAAAACAGAATTGAATAAGAAAAAAGATGAATCCAACGATCTCTGCGTGCTTCCCAAATTGTCTAAAATGCATGAACTTTTTTTATTTTATTATAAAATGAAACAATTGCAAGAATTAATTTTATATATTAAATATCTTAATTCCACAAATATATAATATTTAATTTAATATTATATTTGTGGAATTAAGATGTTTAATATACAAAATTAATTCTTTTTTTGCAATTACTTCATTTTAATAAAATAAATAAAATAAATAAAATTTATTTTTCACAAATAAGATGATATAAACCTCTTATAAATTTTGATTCTTATCAATTTTCTATTTATTCCGAGATGATAATGTGGATGATATCTAATTAACAGATACATCGGTACTCTTATATCTTATATCTAATATCTTATTTAGGATCTTTTCATCATAAATGATGATACTTTAATACAGAAAACACATAAAGATGTAGAAGTTTCAAAATTCATTCGTAGCTCTTTAAATTTAATATTTCCTCTATCTTTCGCTTAATGCGAAGGATATCCGAAGGTCATTGTGGATATTCAAATAAATAAATTAAACTTATCTTTACTGTTACAAATAATTAAAAAACGGCAAATACGAGTCGCACGCATGTTGTCATTATTAATTTATAACTCTAAATACGACCAATTTGATTCATTAATTAGGGGAGTCAGTAAACTATAGGGGTAACTAGAATAATCGAAGCTATGTTATAAACAAATCGCGCAAGACACACATAAACATGTCTGAACACTCAGCGGCGACTGCCGCTCAACTGCTGTGAGATCTCGAGGCGTATGCATTAGAAATTATACTACAATTTAACAAAATTGTAAGTAAATATTTTTATTCTTAAAATTTTTGTTCTACAATCATATATAATTGTCTGAGATATTTGATTTCCATTTAGATAGTAAATGTTCTTACTTAATAAATAGTTCTTACTTAATAAAGTCCAGATTTTTTTGTTTATCTGTCTTTGTTATCGTATAATGTTAATATTTAAAAAAAATGAACGAATGGGGTTAGTAAATTAACCACAATACGGGACTAATTTAATGATGACTCTGATAGTATCTACTCTTAAACGGATAGTGAATGAAATCTCACTATAAAAGAGTGAAAATGTTTCACTTCTTGAAAAAGAATGGCAATATTCATTCCTCTAAAAAGATTTACTTCAGTGGTAAATGTTATAAGTTTGGTTCTCTCACATCCAATCTCGATAAAATTAGGCTCATTCGACGTATTTTTGCTCGAAACAAACGAATTTAGCAAAAAGAAGCATTGTTCTGCCTTGCGAATCGAAATATTAATCGTTAAAGTTTGTTATGTTAGAAAATCTATCATTCGCTACGCCCTGATAAAGATAGAACAATAGTTGATAGAGAACAATAGAGAAATTCTATCGTTTTGAATATGGTTTGTAAATTCATTAATTTGAATCAGATCTTATAGGAATCTTGTACAAATTTTATAAAATCCAGTAAAATACGATAGGATTCATATTCGACTAATTGTGATGTTCTCACAACAATAGAAAATGATACAAACTTACAGAAAAACGATACAAATTGAGAAAAATTCTATGGTTCTTAATTGTTCTCTATCAACTTTTATTTACCAGGCGATCTCACTCTGTTCTATACATAGCTGTATTTTCACTCTCTTTGAAATTTCACTTAAAAGAATTTAAAGAGTGTTCTTTTTTATTTTAAATGCATCGATAATGCAATAATTTTTGTAGTATGTAGTTTTTGTATTTTAGTGAATTTTAATAATATAAAAATATGCAATAATAGTTAAATTACGTGTATAAGAATTTTTTCGTGCATGAATATGTATAAATATGTATAAACATACATAATATAATAAATTATATATGTTTATGATCATTTATAAACAAGTATAAATATTCATAAACATATATAATTCTATATGAAATATGTCCGTATATATCCTTCTTTCATATATCCTTCTTTCTTTTGTAAAATTTTGAGTGTAATAGAAGTAGTATTCATAATAATGTGAAAACATTAAGAATAATTAAAATAATTTTATGAACATGTATAGATACATTTTAAATGAAAAATAAAGAATAACTGATCGTATTATGTTTGTTATAACTGTAATTCGGATAACGATTCGGATTATACAAATTGTTATTTATCTAATAACAAAATTATTATATATAAATACTTTTTTATTTTATAAATATGTTTGTGTTTAAAATGCATTTTTATAAAAATTTTATAAACATGTTTATGTTTAAAATACATTTTTTTAAAGCTTTATTGATATGTAAAGATTAAATATACATTAATCTTCATTTTAATAGTGTTAATCAAATTACCCCAAACCATTAGTCATCTTACCTCAGTCCCGGGGCTAGTTCAATCAGATGGAGTGCATTAGAAAAATGCATTTTTTTTCATATTAGTTATCAATTTTCTCTTATTATTAAAATCTTATTAGATAGTCAAATATATGTAGTAACTGATGTAGAATTAATTTTTTCGATAAGTCTCTTAATTTTGTTTGTAAAAATTCGAAACAAAAAATCTACTATCCCTAGTCTCTCTCACTTTATCTATATTAATTATAGGTATTATTGAAATAATAATAAATAAACGATGTATTTTTTATTTTTCTCTTTTTCTTTATCTGTTTGTTTTTCTCTTTTTTTCTTCTCTTTCATAAAATATAGAATCACACACAATGACACAATGAGGAAGTAATGTGCATTAATGATAATTTATCAAAAGCATCCTGTGTACGCTTAAAAATGTATTGTGTTTTAACGACATTTGTCCTAAGGGTTTTATTATATTTTTTTATTTTTTCCAAGTTTTCCGAGAGCAGTTTCATTGCTCTTTGTACGTGTATTAAATGTGTTACTTATTAACAGATGTTCATATAATATTATTTGCTGACAGAAATATCTTTTATTCTTATTTGTAAAATGCTGCGCGCAGTTTATTTCACGCACCAATCATCTGTTGTGGGAGTTGCAGACTGGTACAGCATGGAAACGACACTTTTGCTGAAAATTTTCAAACTTTTATAAATCTTATTTGCCTTTTCAGACTGCGACGTTGTCAAAATAAACGTATTGTTAAATAATTATGCAAATATTTCTATGGTCTGGAGTGACAATTTATGTATTTCTAGTTGTTGAAGAATATTTCTGTAATGGGGGAGATTAATTTATAGGAATATAATTCTCTCTTTCATTTAATTTTTAATTTATAAATTATTATGAAGTTTAGAGCCTTGTTAAACTATTATAAACTATTATGTACCTAATCTATCATATGTACATCGTAATCAATCACTCATGTATTTATGTTTATATAGTATTTTTACAATATTATTTACAATATTATTATTTTATATTATTTTTCGATAGATAACGTATAAAACAATTTGAATTAACAATTAAAGCAGGATATATACATGTACAGTTATTAGGCATGAGCGTACTCAGAATTTCAGAGAATGCAAAAATTACATCTGTCGCGTGCAAAAATTTATTTCTTCACATATAACTTATTAAAATACTTATTAATGCCAATCTTTGAGGGTTTTTTAAAATTTTCTTACGAATAGCGCAATAAGCGTTTAACTTTTTATTTTAAAAATTTCATTGCGAAAAGATTAGCTTTTTGTGATGAAGCCAAAAATGACTTGCCGTGCTGTGATTTAATTGTAAGTTAATTGTGACAATAAGTTTGATTTGAATAATGTCTTTTAGTTAGAAGCGAAAGATAGAGTTTAGCATGAAAGGTACGAGTTAGATATGAATTAGATCAGTGCTTCGAGTCAACCAAGGGCCTGCATTTGAGTTATATCTGAATTACATCTGAGTTATGTTCGGCTTACATTCGAGGTATATCTGAATTATGCGTGATATATGGCCACGTTAGATTTACTTGATAGTACGATAACGCCGAAAGTATAGTGTAACATAGAACAATGATGACACACACACACACACACACACACACATGGCGAGTGTTAAATATTAGATATAATATTATATTATTTTGATGTTAAATTATTTCAATGGTCCTTGTCATATATCCGTCATATATAATATACATAATATATATAATATACATTTTATATATATATATATATATATATATATATATATACACATATAGTAGATATTTAATGTTTTATTAAATAAGAAGACAATTGCGATATTTTTAACTCAAATTATTTTAATAATTATATAATTATCTTGTGATAGACAATGCTTTTTAAATGAATTATTGTAATGACAATGCGATAGCATTGAATATTCGTTTATGTTCTAATGCGAAATTTTTCTGAATACCTTACGATTCATAAATAATTCACAAGTGTTTCGTGTATACTCGAATCTCATTAGGCATACAAAACAAAAATTCGAAGATTATATAACTTATATCTCATGACTTTTTTTGACCCATTTTCTATCGACTGGAAGAGGTAAACGATTCTGACGCACGCCAATTCATGGTGCCGCGTGTCCGTTACAGACGTTCATGATAAAATCGATTTCCAAGCTTTCGGTCTTTCTTCCTTCTATCGCTCGTCCTTGTTTTCCCTCCTCCATTTTCATTTCGTCCTGCTCTCCTTTCGATATCATTTCGACCGAACTATTTCGGTCCGGTCACGCTTTAATTGATAATGGAAAGCTGTCGTGTCACTTTCGCGCTTTCCCGATCCATCTGCCAAGCAAGCAGTTTTATTTATGCAAAGATTTTACTACCGAGATTATTTCGAATACTCATATGTATCATATTTGTGCCACAAAATAATTTAACGGAATTATATTTTTTCGATATTAATCATTTAATTGGTATAATTTTAGAATAGTTTGTAACTGTTTTGTATCCGTTTTTACTTAATTCGGCTAATTATAAGAAAGCAGTAATAAAAGATTATTAGAGACTTATACTTTTATTGATTTGATTTATGTACTTTTATAATGACTTTAGAATTTTTTTTTTATTAACGATATTGTATATATCATATATTTCAGCAATGGTTTTGTTACATCGCAGTGTAATAAACTCAATATTTTTATATAAAAAATTGTAAACAATAATAACATTAAAAAAGATATTTAAAAAATATTTCGTGTATACACAATTATGCAGTACACATTGTATTATGCAATTATTATAAGAATTCTCTTGCAATATTGAAATAAAATGCAATATTGAAATGCTTACGAGCTAAACATTTGTGTTCTAAGTCAAACATTATTGTATAAAAAACATTCAAAGTCAAATTAAAAAATAAAACTGCTAGTTATGATCATCATAACTATAAAATCATAATTATAAAAATTATTGGATATTAGTAAAATAATAACGTGGCAGTAATATACATGATAAATATGAAAGAAAAAATTAGATTCGATTAATTTTCGACGTTTTTGTTGTTCAGAATTCGTGATTAATTTTGGGATAATTTATCTAAGTAATAAATAGACAGACTTTTCTACATTCCAATTTCAGACACTCTATAGAGGGTTCTTGATGAAACTCTCATTTGAGTAAGATATTTGCATGCTACGACCTGGCTTAGTCGTCATTACAGCTACAAGTGGTCAATCCTGCGCTATACCTATGTAATTCTCTGAAAGCGATCGCCTACCGCGTACCTAATGCATGCACTACTAGAGAGGAAAGCATGGCTCTACATGTGCCGAGCAATTCGAACGGTATAATTAAATCATTATTCTTCCTTTCTAATATCAACGACATGCACAATTTTCATTCACGATAGAATAATAAAGGCAGTTGAAATTAAATAAAGAATGTAATGATGCATTCTTTAATAAAAAAAACAAAATATTTTGAAAATAAAAGATAATAAAAGATTATGTTGTCTTTTGTTGAAATAAAAGATTAGGATTAAAACACTAATAGGATTTGGTATTTATTAGCTATTAAATTATATTTTGATTGTTTTCGTTGTGATTCTTTTTGACAACAAATAAATCAAAAAGAGTATTTAGGAATAATATGCGAATACTTTGTACATACGTACAAAGCGTACATACTTGCGCGCGTGCGTATACATATACATATATATCTACAAATAATATTTAACTTATAACAAAAATATATTTCTTTAAAGTTAATGTAGTCTTCCAAGCGTGATTGATTATTTATTTGAGACTTTATTTGAGATTTTATAATATAAAAATAATTATTAATATAATCAATTAATATAATTTTAAATATATAATTATTAATAAATAATTATTAATGTAAGAAAATTATTAATATAATTAGTTTTCCATATTTTTACAATAGAAGAATAATTATTCAACAAGCCATAGTTCTATTGCTCATTTATAATGCATGTTACAACCTATCTATAGGTTCTTAATATTAAGTAGTTGCGGAAGGAGCTATATTTATGTAAACATTTGCAACACTTTATTTTGCGTAAGATGCAACTTTATAATCAAATACTATATTTCTTAAACAAAATCAATTTTTTTAATGTCAATAGCAAGTCTAAGAAGTATATAACTATAATTTTACACACATAATTAGTTGTGCATATAACTTTTCAGTAACGCTATACATAGTCATCATGGATCTCAAGAGAAATCAATGTGCTGAGTGTTCAAAGAGGTACGGTGAATTTCCTTCCGATAAAGTTTGCAAACTATAAACCGCAAACTATCAAGCTTGACTAAGGAGGAGGACAAAGGACCGTTCCGGCAAGCCGATTAACTGATTGTGCTCGGCATAGAAATCGGTCTTGTAACTAAGCATACGTATTCATATCCCATTATACGTACGAACATATATACTTTGTATAAATTACTCTAAATTTACTATTGTTAAAATAAGGTCAGAGATAGATATATAGTTTTTCATATAGAGAATAATTATGCTTAACAAACTACTGACTATTAATAAAAAAAGGTAAATTCATAATTTGAAGATATTTAAATATTTATTGCTTCTTATTACATTTAATATTTTTTGCACAATTAATTTAGTTAATAATATTAATATACACTTTAAATGTAGAACTTTTTTTGTACATAAATAAATTTATAATATTTTAAAAATAAAGTAGGGCTTTCTATTTTATTTTTAAAAATATAGAAATGGAGAACTTTTGTCATTATTTATCCAGTTTCATAAAATAATATATAAGAAAAGTGCAATGAATTTAAAAGTAAACCACTGTAGAAAACATAGAATAACATTTGAAATATTTATGATATCAATAATTCAATGCTAAAAATTATGACAAAAATGTTTAATAGATTTTTGAGATGTCGATTATTTTTTGTATTTTAATGAAAGTGACTTATAATTAAAAATAGATTTACTTTCTGCAGATAAATTTGTCTGTATATATAAAATAAAAGCTTTAGATTTCTAATATTATAATATAATATTATAATATAATTTGTATAATTTACATAAATAATTTGCTTTTGTGTAATAACAAAAACGTAATATGCTCGATTTTCAAATGATAACACATTCATCTGTTTATTCATCAAATTGTAATGATTTGTTGCAATCATTAGAAATATTTTCATTGAGAAATTGTAGTCACATTATGAATTCATAATGAATTTTGTTGTATTTTTAATTGCTTTCTCGATATAAGAAATAATACTAATAATGCTGTTATCATTTATCAGCATCGTATTTATATTTGACACTTATATGATTTGGAACCTAGTGGAAACTCGCGTATGAATGCATACGATGCATTTCCACTGACCACGAGTTAGCAGTTGGTTATACTACATTACCAGTGTATTCGTTCATCCTGCTAGTTGGTCGTCGACAGGCCACAATGTTTACTGGGTACTCTCCGATACACAGCTTTAATTGTCTCTCGGTCAATTAGAACTTTAGAGTAGTAACTATATTCATACGATAGAACATGCAGAACGTGTTTCAACTATATAAATTCCTGCTCAATACAGCTATATTAGATTGAGTTAAATCTCTTCTTAGGAACATTCAATAATATCCCTTAAAAATAAACCAAATATCTCTATTGAATTACGATTAAAAAATTAAGAAAATCTAGAAAAAAATAGAGCATACCTGCATGTATTATAGTAATAACAAGTAATGTTTACAAAGCTAGGAAACTTTATTTCATATGCATGAAAATAACAGTATTTATTTTAAAATCAATTTAACTTAGGTAATATTTTAAAAACTAAATCTCTTTTTATAAAGAAAATAAATTTACAAATATTCTGTGAGATACACCTATATGGAAAAATGATGAGGTAACTACTTCTTAATCTTAGAACGACACTGATGTACACAGATGTTTCTTCCAAAGATTGGCATTTATATAATTTTAAAAATTGGCTATCTACCTGGCAGATTTGAATACATTAGAATATTCTTTCCCTTTGGTAAAGGACGTTAATCAGTATATGATGTTTCAATAATAACAATCGAAAGTTTGAAATGGATATATCCAATATATATATATTTTTTTAAATGTTCGACTGTAACATACTTTTTTTCTTTAAATTCAAAGTTTCTAGTTTTCGGAACATTATTCAAGAAGTCTTTTATCTTAATTTTTTTAATAAATACAAATTTTTGAAAAATTTTTTTCATAAGTCAGTAATACAGATGGCTTTAGGATCCTTTTAAAATGATTTATTTTTTATCGAAAGATACTATTTCATTCTCTATTCCTTTGTTTCTTATATAAAAAAAACCATCTCTTTATCGATTATATTTATTAGATACTCTGTATAAAGAGAGTATCAGTGTAACCAGTTAACTTTACTTTATCATAATTGCGAGTCAGACACTGCAGTTGCGCGATGAATCCTTATGAAATACATTAAATAATTATTTTTGCTTATTGGATGCGGATTTTTAATTTACTTGCGGAGTGAAACTTTGCTTTCTTATTTTTCATAGCCTTATCGAAAGTTTAAAGCAACGGATTTAACACTTACGACCATGACAAAAACTTTTTACACCTTTTTAAAACAATCCAATTTAGCACTTCTCGTCATCATCTTCAATAACGAACTTTGCGGAGAGAATCTGGAATTAGATGAATCTCAAACAAAGGAAGATCCTAGCATATTTGTTCGTGCATCGACGATTCGTCCTGGGCATACATGTTCATACGTATGCATGTACATATACATACTCCCACATAAACGAAAATACACGGTTCTCAGACGTTCTAGTAAGATATCAACGATTTTGTACACGTGTAGGTACATACTGACGTGGTGTGATAAAACATGTTTAACAACGACTAGTGTAATTCTCGTAGAGAGATTTCACCTTCGTTTTCGAATTCTTGATTGAAAATTATTTATCAATACAGTTTCAAAAAAAAAGTTCCTTGCGTGAGTTTATGGTACGATTTCGAATAATATTTTACGTTACGTTTTACACATCAGAAACATCAGAAAATATTATAACCATTTTGAAGATAGCATTATGTATTATTTTAGGGCAATTTAGATAAAGCGATTTGTTTCTCTCTCTCTCTCTCTCTCTCTCTCTCTCTCTCTTATTTCTGATAAGTTATTAAATGTAGAAGGATGTGTGTATGTGTGTGTGTGTGTGTGCGCGCGTGTACACTTCAGTTAGAATCAGATGAATGTATTTAATTCAAACATACAATATGAATACAAGTTGCGCAAAGGATATGTAAACACAATTACTCTAATTAGAAGCAAAGCAAGTTTCCTAATCTGTACATGGCGGTCAATAATAATTATACCGTTTACGCGGTGAAAAGTTTTAGATCTATTTTGATATATTTTCAAAGATACTAGTTTATATACAAATCCAAGTTCTATTTTGTTATAATATATGTTTTATTTGACGTTATTATTATCATGCGTTATTAGTCTATAGTGTATAGTCTCGTGTGCTATTTTTCAAAAATTGGTTCCTATAATTTGTTCTTTCATCAAGCTGTATGCAAGCTGATGCACGAAGGATTAAATCTAATCGTCGCATAAATCTTACTCCACTTGGACGGTAAGCCTACAGCGTGTAAATGTAACGCGACTTGCTCGACACACAAGAGTACGAGGTGAAGCTTCATGTAAATGCTTCGATAAACCACCCTCTGTGCGCATCTATCCTCTCGCTTCCCTCGCTCTTTAGGTTGCTCTAGGCATTCAATGTAGCTTCCTGCACATACGCGTACATAGGTACAAGGACGAACAGGTGGGTATATGCACAGTGACCTGAGCAACGGAGCTGCCAGGTGCAGTGCGACGGTGTCCTATCATTTTCTCATTATCTACTCAAACATGGCGTCTCGCTTGTTTCCATTCCTCAATCGCATTGCTGATATATCGGGCATACCGATCAACTAGTTAGCTCGTATTACAAGCATTCTTTCGTGATTTTGAGCGCGAATGTCTTTCATTTGAACATTTCTGCAATTTTTAACAAAAATGTTCTTATAAAATGAAATAAATTTGTATGCTCCTTTAAAATTTAGGCAATTAGATTATATTCTAAATTTATTGATATTCTATATATGAAAGATATAGTTTAAGATTTGAAATTTGAATTTGTGTTTTTATGCTAATAAAAGCTGCGCATATGTTTGTTATATTCTTTTTTAAAAAACGTAGTTGTGCTTTGCATTGTTAATATTTGTCTAGTATTTTGAAATTACAAGTGGTCTGTTTTCTGTGCCTGCTCTATTCTCTTTCTCGCTTTCGACAAACACTATCAAATTTATCTCACTTTAAGTTTTAAAAGTGTACACTTTAGTCACAGAAAAGTGTTCAGTTTAATCACAGAAAACATACTTAATATCGCATTTAATTGATTACTAAAGAAACAAAACAATAGATGTGTGTTGAAAAAAATAAAATTATTCTATCAAAATTACAAGTTTATCCTGATGTATATATTTAGAATATTCATCTATATATACTATTTCATCAATATTATCTTATTAAATATAATTGAATTATATTATCAATATCAATAATTTTACGAGTTTCTAAGATAAGATTTTAAATAGATTTTAGTAGCATAAAAATAAGAAAATTTGTCAGAAATATATGAAGATGATATAGAACATCTTTTTTTTTTAAATTTATTTATCATATATGTACTTATCTACACTATTACTTTAATATTATTCTGTTCAATAATTTCGCATTACAGATATTAATATTTACTTTAATCATATAAATTGCATTGATATCGTGTGTTATAACGTCCACAATATGACAGCTAATATATTTAATTAAAGCATGGAGTATTAAAGCATGGTAATTCTACATTTGTAAAGATACAAAGCTGTAAGAATAATGCAATTGCGCAGTAAAATGGTGGATTTTGGCAGCACGGAATTTCCGAGAAGGAATGAGAGATGTAGAAATGGAAACGTGCTGAAGAGGGGAAAAACAATGTACTTATTGTTATAGCTCTCACCATTTCTCTTGGCCGTTTGCCGAAGCAACAGCCTTAAGGTGAGAAAACTCTCAAACCCCCTGACCTACTTTCCTTTCTACTAAAATATCTTTCTAAAGAATTTGATGGTCTCCTTTTCACTGTTATACGATTGCGTATTCCTTGAGATACATTATTTTAATTGTTTATGATCCAATAGAGTACAATTTCGAAGAATAAAATATTTATTTTAGTCACAGTTTAATTGAGTATGATAAAAATAATTTAATTCTATATTTTATTTTCAATTTATTTAAAACTTTTTAATTGAAGCAAACACAGTTTCGATGCTAGATAGTTCAGTTCGGTTCAGAAAATTAATTTACCTTGTCGAATTTTTAAAAATATGTAATTTATTAAAAATTAAATAGCGTAGTAATAATTAAGTAACGAGACTTTATCTTCTCAAAAGAAAAACCTTAATCCTAAAAATTATTCCCAGAGCAAATGGAATGTGAGCAGCTCTCAGTGCTCTGGAAATAACTTAGCATTAAGATTTTTCTTTTGAGAAGTCTCGCTACTTAATTATAGATATTGGTTTCTAAAAAGGGCTCAATCAGGTAACCAAAACATGTAAAATATATAATTATTACGAGATTGAACGTCAGATTTCTTTATGTATAATTAAAAGAAATGTTTTGTATTACGCAATATAAATTCTGCGGTTGGCTCACACATATCCTGTATTTCTATATTTGTTTACTTTTATTATTATTAATTTTTATTATAGGTCTTTTGGCAATTTGTTTATTTATTATTGTTATTAAAAATATATTATTTATTATGTTATTTATTTCAATTGGACGTTTCATAAGTAAATTCAATTTTCTTACAATAGATAATGAAAAGATCAAGAATTTATATTCTGCGGTTTTATCTCAATTAGGATACAACGCGATATCGGACAATTAACATTCCTTTGCTTTTTTCTTACCTTTTTATATCATTGAAATCGAATCAATAAGAGAACAGAAATAGTATAGAAATTAGCAACGAAAATGCGAATGATGTGCGAGTATTGATTGTTACGATCGCAAATTCAGAAGTCAGATTGTGGAAGAAAGAGATATTGAGAGATAAGAAACCGAATTTGAAATAAATGTGAAATTCAGCATTTGCATATGATTAACGTATTTACGTTATCAGAAATAAATATTCAGGATTGGGAAATAACGCATTATTTGGGAAGTAACGTTGTTATCGTTTTTGTTATTTTTCTTCGGTAAAAACGGTTTAAAACGGTAGCGATAACGTTGTTATTTTTACAGCATCAATCTAAAATTTTAACTGAAAAAGTTAAAGATGAAGAAGTTATGGTTTTTTTACGTTACAGTTGATTTTTTTTTATGTGTATATTTAAAAAAATTTTTTTAACATATTGTTATTTAATTTATAACGTTATTATTAATAAAACACATTCTATAATGTTCAAAGTATATATTTTATTTGTTCGTATCAGATATAGTTTTAGAATGACAATTTGATCTGCAGTGTAACAACCATAAAACTTTAAAAAAATGTGACAACGAAAGAATTAAAAATAATGTTTAAAAATTTTTAATAAAATCTACATTTGTATATTACAATTTAATTTCATAAAGATAAACATATATTAAAAAAGTAAAAAAAAATATTAATGTAATAAATTATTGAGGATTTATTAGATATAAATTTAATATGGAAAAAAGCTTGTTATGTAAAGACTAATTTTGAATTTTAAATTTTGATGTTGATTTCACAATTAACATTACTTATTAAGTAAGTAATATAATTTTTTAATTTAATATCTTATTTTAACATTACAAAAAAATAACAAAAAAAAAAATAACTAATCGTTATTTTCTAAGTAATGATAACGATAACACGTTACTTTTATGAAATAAAGTTTTTCCTAACCCTGAATAAATCTGTGCCACGTACGCACGTTATTATTCGTGTCATGCGCGTTATTTTCCATTGCGTCTCATTCATTCCATCCGCTAAATTTAGATAAACTCAAAATTCGGATCGATATTAGTCTATTTGACACCTCGATGGAAATAAAATTAGCCATTTGGATACTATTCGACGATTACGCGCATTGAACTTATACTTAAATAGAAAAAAAAACGGACAGTCATGCTTCTTGTCGTTATACAGTAGCTAAAATAAGATTGAAGTAAAATAAGTTGGGGAAAAAAAAACAGCTTTTCCATAATATCTATTTATTTGACAAGAATCATCATTATTATCGCATCTCGATATTTATTTATTTAAGGATAACAAATTAACAAATCATTTCGAGCAAATGCAACAAGATTGTCGGTGGCTCCGGCAGTGAGGCCAGCTAACAAGTTCGTGGTGTTGAATCGATAGAGATGGGTGAGCCTGGGAATAGATAGGCAGGCAGGCAGGCAGGCAGGCAGACGAGGTCGCGGCGGTCCCTGCCTGCCACTCGTTGCCTGAACTCTCTTTCCACCTTTTATCCCTGCGTGCAACCACCGCTCACCATCAAAACTTCACTCTTACGCCTTCTTTCGCACCTTTTCTCTCTTTCTTCGCCTTTATCTATCTTCTTCCTTTTTCGATTCCGCTAGTTATTCGTCAAGCTTGAAATCGCGCTGGAATTGCGCGCGCGGTTAAAGTTTCTTTCTTCTCCTCTCTTCCACTGAGCCTCAGGGAGTTGCCCTGGGGTAATTGAGTTCTTTTGCATCGGACTCATCTTCGATGATGAAAATATGTTACCACGCATATTAGATTCAAAGAGCACTAATGAATTTCTTATATTACATTGATCCTCAATTGCATGACCTATCGCTTCACTTTGATGTCAACCGAAAAGATAATCTCACTTTATAATTATGCAATGCGCATATATTTTAAAAAAACGGTCAGAATGTTAAAAATTGCAGATTTTCTAGCATTGAATTTTCTTCTGAAGGCTATATACTGTAAAAAATTACATATGTAAAATTATAAGTAGATAATTAATTTTGAGACCTATTAAAGATGTATATTTATATATATGTAAAGTAAAATTACAAATAAAATTACTTTTCTTTACAGTAAATTAAACAATTTACAAAAGTAAATTTTCACACACATAATTGAAGTTAAATTTATAAAAATATTTAGGATAACTAGGATAACTGTAGGGATAATAGGGGGAATATACCACTCATTTTATTCAACAAAGTTATCAATTAGCAGCGCTTATCAGTACTGCAGAATTGTTTACAATATACATTTACAATACAAATATGTATGTGTATTTATGTATATATTTGTGTATATATTATATATATTGTGTATATATTGTATATATATTGTACATATATGTATATATATATATATATATATATATATATATATGATTATATTTATGTTTATTGTGCATTGTTTATCTATGCATTATTTATCTCGTGCATTATGTTAATTTTAATTTCAAATTTTAATTATATTTTGTATTTAATTATATTTTGTATTTTTGTAGTAAATAAAATAATGCAACGTTATAATTACTATTTCTTTGTATGTAACATATCCCATGCTTAGTGGCATATTAACTTTTTAACACTTTCGTATTTTTTTATTTTTAATAGTAAAAAATAAAAATATTTGTTTGCAATTATACAAGTAATAAAGGATCAGTATGTAAAAGTATCTTTAACTGAACAAATAATTATACAAAAATCTAATTTCCCTTAAGTGTGGCATATCCTCCCTAGTTACTCTATGTATTGATCGCTAACAAATTATCACTTTTCTTAAACTATATTGTTGATATGTACGAACATAAAAATATAAATATTGTATAATATGTATAATATATGTATTATTATTATGATATGTTATAAAAATTTGTACAACGGGGATATGAATGCTTTTCCATATCTTTTTACATTCCTTCTCATGTCTTCTCCGATACGTGCAACTTCGAGTTAAGTATTTGTGTTCTCGTGCGTATGTTTATACATATAGAATATACTATAAAATATACTATTTGTAATTGTGTGTTTCCATCTAATATAAAGATATATTTTACAGTTAGAGATAAAAAATGTCTAATTTATGTAAAGACGTACAATTTTATATATTTCCATCATAAATTGTGTAATTTTGAAGTACTGCGCAAATACGGCTTAATCTTAATTCGTTACCATTTTGGATAGTTACAAGTACGCCGCAAATGTTTGAATTGGCTATTGCTAAAACGGCTTTCCTCTTGAAAGTCAATCCGAGTGGAGTTCGTAATGCTATGTCGGTGTTTGCGGTTAAGTCTCGATGCCAATTCGTTTTCCTAAACCACAAATCTGTTTCTCTTAGTCCGAATAATTCTTCTTTTTACATTTTTACATTTTTTGTATTCCATGTCAAAATTGATCGATAATTTTTCGATAAGATTACTTTGTTTAATTTGTACACAAGTAGATCATCGCTTACACATCATTGACTCGAGCAATTAGCCTGTCGTTTCGCATTTTAATTAAAAATAACAGGACGATTATATGTATTTATAATTGCAAGTAATAATTAAGCGTGTAATTATTAGGTAAGATTGATTTCCATAAGACAAATGTATGAACAATATATTATGTTTATGTAAATGTAATATTCACTAACTGTTAGCATGTTTACCTGTGTAAGATTTTTCCACTAATTTAGCACTAAGTTTTAATTTAATGTTATGATAAATCTTTTATTTAGCAGCCAAATTGTATTAAAATTTCTTTAAAGTTTTTCGAATAATTAATTCTTGATAATACTTTTGAGATTTTCACGAATATTTTTTTTAGAGTTGTCAAACGGTTTACTTGTTATTATTATTATGATCCAGTGCTAATGTCAACATTTCATGAATTTTGCCGTTCATTTCATCAGGAGGCTCGTACTAATACTGAGCTGCTCCTCCGTATCAATGTAACTTTCGCCCTGAAGAAGTGAACGGCAAGATTCACGAAACGTTGGTAAAATTACTAATTAAATGGAATGATGTAAGGTGAGCTATTCTCGTGGATGCCAATAGTAAAAGTAGTGGAATGCGAACAGCCAATCATTGGAGGTCCATTTTATGAAAATCCAATATGGCTGTGTTCTACTATTTTGCTCTTTGATGGCAAATTTGGAAAAGACCGATTGACTATCGTATATAATAAATGAATATATGAAGATAATATGAAGATTTGTTTAGAGATAAAGCAATATATGCAATAAGTACATTTTGTGACTTAATCGTTTCAAGCAGCATGCCGACCTGTTGCATTAAAAACTGCAGCAATCGCAGTTCTCGTGCATTTTACGACAATGTAATGTTTTTTAAATAATTATTTGTGAACGTTTGAGTTCCGTGCATAAAAACAGGCTCCCCGTGATTGATTGATAAGTCATATCTCCAACTCTTTGCCGCCATTATGCGCAATAACTCACCATGCGTCTTTCCGTCATGATATTAACAATGGATCACAACACGGCGATAACTCGCAAACTCTTTAGCATTGATTTTATCTTTTTGCACAATTATTGTTACCAAATAAAGATGAAACGTTAATTTTGTAATACGTAAGAAGTATAGAAAATTATTTCTTTATTTTTTTCTTCGTCTCTCCACCCTCTTTCCTTTCCTTTTCACTCTTCTTTTTTTTTTAACCAATCCGAAATTGATATTTCCTTAATCTTTAAACAGAGCGTCCAAAGTTACAAGCAAAAAGAAACACACGAATCTTTGACGGAGTCTTAGAAGTTTTAAAAATTTTATCTTTTATTTAACCTTTATCGGACTGTTAATTTGAAAAAATTATAATTTGGAAATTAATTACAAAGATATTAAATTTAGTGGAAATGATCTACTCGCGCTGATATAGCCTATCTTCTCTCTCTAATTCAATCTCATTTGCAATATAAAATAAATTAATTCTAATTAAAAAATTAAAAAGTTAATGAAAAATTCATCATTTCGAAAAAAATATTCTACAACAAAAAAGATATGAAAGATTTTATATATATATCTTTCGTACCTTTATTGCAGAATGTTTCTTCGAGAGATGGTGAATTTTTTATGAATTTTTTAATCAAATTATAATTTTATAGAATTGCAGTCTTTTATTTTAGTATATGTGCATCGCATCATCAAATAATTTATTGATGTTAAGTATATCATTTCGTAGAAATCACGGCAATGCAATGTTGAGTTCGTTGAGGATTCTCAATTTGTTAATCCGGTTCCACATATTTTTCGCTCGAAGTGTCCATTAACCTGGAAACTGAAGGTCCGAAACAAAAACCATCTCGAGCGAGTCAACTCGGTTTCCAGCTTTGTTGTCAGATGCAATATTACTGCAGTAGTTTCCGGTAAACTAAATAGTATCTCTGTGAAACACTCACGCAGTGTTTCATGGGAAAAAAGAGAAAAAAAGAAAAAGGACAGCATCGTTCGCGAGATCGTCGCTCGCAACACGCATGGACTGCGTTGTAAAAAAGGGTCTACCGCTTCTCTAAGAAATAAATTTCACGCACGTCTCGCACACGTGTTTTACAGAGAAAATTACACAGTGATAATTTTTTATTTTTCATAGCATTTATGAAAATAATAATAATACCTGTTATATACATTTTTTTCAATATTCTTGCAATTATAATCGTTTGCAGCATTATAATGATTGATTTGGATTAACGAATAAGTTTGTTTGGTTGTTAGCTTAAAATTGTACATATAATATTTTTGCTAAAAATGAACGAAATTTAAATTTAAAAGAAAGGATTTTAAAGCTTAAAATCTCTACTTTAAGAAGAAAAGAAAAAAAAATTATTTCGTTATATAATATTGTAATTTTTTTATTGTATAATTAAATTCAATTAACTACAATACATCACATGATAAAAATAATTTTATAAAATAATTATTCTATTATGTTTTTAATGTCTCTCTGTCTTATTTATAACATAATTTTTTAAGAAGACTAAACAAATCTGACTCAAACATTTCATTAAAATGATGTGTATTATAAATTAATTATCAGTATATTGAGTATATTAATTAGATTAAGAGATTACGATATTTAGGGTTAAAATAATTTGTATTTAAAAAATGAATTAAGATACACATACACACACATTTACAGCGCACATATATTACATCTCAATTTACACAGACGCATATAATGATAACGCCAAAATATTGTTTGTTAGGTGTTTTGAATCAATAATTTATTATAGAAATTAATTTTCTATTCATGTTTACATGATAGGTAATAGTAATTAATCTTGGCAACAGATTGTTATTTATATTTGAACTAGACTCTACAATATGCCTTAATTCTTGGAGAATGTGTGTAACATAAACGTTAGAACTAGGCAGCCTATTTATGTCATACGTATGTTGTCATACGTATTGTCCAACAGGAAATACTTTATATTGGAAAACTACATTTTCTTTCCGAGGAGCACTCTCTTTGAAGTCTCCATATCGTACGTGATCTCAAAGACAGCATGCCTGAGGCAACACTCTCGCTCACCATAAAAGGGGGATGAAGTTTCCACGTTGTGCACGTGTAAGCAGCCGGAAATCCGGGGTTTCACGCCGTAGAACCAAGAATGCATGATAAGTCGCGTGGTCAACTTTTTTCATTAAATCAAGTTGAAGTATTTTGAAATTGGGTTTCTGACACTTTTATCGGTAATGCTTCCAGTAGTTGCATCGTATGCACATGTAAGTTGTAAAACTGGAACAATTGAATTGTCAACAATTTTTTATATACACAACTTAAATATAGTTATAACGAAGTATATGAAAGTGTTTTCTTTCGATTTTAATGAATTTTATGTTGCAGAACAACTTAATCCCTTCAGATCTAATTTTATTGAAATTATGTTAAAAAATATTTTTTAATTCAATTCATGCGCACTTAAATAAAAAATGCATAAACAATTAATTTTTTTCAAAATTTTGACTTTTTCCTGTATATACATAATTATGTATATGTATCAGATCTCAGATAATAGGATTTTAGCTGATAATGTTTTTTAAATTTAATGTACATTACATTGTATAATGTATATGTGCAAGATTTGAAAGGATTAAAGTAAAAGATACATATGCTTATATAAGTACTTTCTCCATACGTTTAAAAATTAATTTGCCAAAATTAGGAATTAATTAATTAAAAGTGAAAGAATTTCTTTTGGTTCGAACTCGTCACATTTGTTTTAGAGATTAATATCGAAATGATAAAATCTGCGAAAAAAAATTTTTAACGAAAGATTTATGTTATTAGATCTAATTGTAAATTTAGATTTTCGATATCAGTATATTGATCAGTACACTCTTTTAATACATTGTTAATTCTAGAAATTTTAGTATTTTTATTTTAAAAAAAATTAACGAGTTTTCAGGTCAAATTCTTTTATATACATACGTGTGTGTGTGTGTGTGTGTGTGTGTGTGTGTGTGTGTGTGTGTGTGTGTGTGTGTGTGTGTGTGTGTGTGTGTGTTTTTTTGT
>Ga0157363_1000815_pt1 | contig 24736 bp, 10 predicted proteins | sample AttsexASBM1_FD_111477 | JGI IMG/M metagenome (GOLD analysis project Ga0157363, IMG submission 111477) | Fungus gardens microbial communities from leaf cutter ant in Ribeirão Preto, State of São Paulo, Brazil - Atta sexdens ASBM1 | ecosystem: Host-associated > Fungi > Mycelium > Unclassified ... | reverse complement strand
CACGCACACACACACACACACACACACACACACACGCACACACACACACACACACACACACACACACACACACACACACACACACAGATGTTTAGTACAATCCCAAATAAAATGATCATCGAAAAATATCCGACTATAGTTTATCCAAAGAAACATGTAGCGCTTGAATTAATACACATAACGCGGAGGGCAGCAACACCGTCAGCAAAGGAAGGGGACAACGAACTTGCACGGTAATATCGTGCTTGTCGACATTCTGGGTTAAGCGTCGCACTGCGTAGAACGTGGAAGAAGAGAGAAATTAGCCGCAAGGCAGGCCAAAATCTGGGAGATCGCTTCGGAAACAAGATATATCTTTCACGAATCGATATGAGAACAAAAAGTCTCCGCGAGATGTTCACGCGTGAACAAAAATTACTTTTCCTACAGCACAAAGTTGCACGAAAGTTGTTGCAACATTGCATGTTGCAGAAATATTACAGAGATTTTGCAGCGATATTCTGCACTAAAAGAAAAGATTGGCTGAATATGGCATAGCGTTTTTTATTGCAGCAATCAATTAAAAATGTTATGTCATATTTTACTGTCTAATTTGCTGCAGCAGCCAATTTTTTTTTTCAGTGTGGTATGGATTTTTTCGCCGCAGCGGCAAAGACTTATCTCGAGACTTTTTTGTCTCTATATCTGGAATCAGATTACGTATTGAAAATCGAGATTGGAAGATTAGAAGATTGAAATTGGATCAATCAAAACAATAGCAGCTAAAATTCTTTTGTCATTTCCTCATTGGTCAAATTTCAATCTTCAATCTTCAGTCTCATTCTTCAATATGTAGTGTGATTCTGGCTTATGATTTTCGATTGTGTATCACGTAACTCGGTAAAAGTTACAAAAATGAGCGAATATTTATAATTTCATTTACTAGGATATTTATAATTTCATTGGTCATAGAAAAAAAAAATATGGACAATAATAATAGACTGTGATAAGGTTGCGATATAGAGATTATGTATAGATAAAAGAGAATATATAGTAATAGTTTAGGTTTGTAACTGTAAGATAAATGTGGGAGAGGAATGTAAGTGCGAATAAATATTTCTGTAAACCAAGTCCCCTTCTTGGGGACTTATATGCTAAAATATAAATATATATATGCTAAAATATAAATAAATTCTATTCTATTCTATAATTTCATTGGTCGATTAGTAAATTCGCTTTTATAATCAGAATTTAACACCTTGAGAGATCCCTTTGTACGTTATATACAGTCGAGAGAACTCCTGACTTATTCTGTCATCCGAAATCTAAATTTCTCATTGCATGATTGAAAAACATTGTCGATAATAGTTACGGAATAGTGTTGGGTTGCGATGTTAATTCAATGGTTATATTAACCCTGAATAGAAACAGGAAAGACCACGATATCCATTTCAGACTAAGTTTTGCAATGTTTCTCCTTCTCTCTCATTCCTTCCTCTTTCTTTCCCCTCTCTTCCTTTTTCTTCTCTTTTCTCTCTTCCATTCCACTTTTCTTTCTTCTTTCTCTCTCTACAGTGACAAAGAAAATCAAAGTTTATATTAGATAAGGAGTTGCGTGCTTGTCGGACGAATGGAGCTCTCAAGCGCTTTGTTTAGAACCGCTGACAATCCAGATTATATGAGACTGGCACTAAGAATTGCGATAAGGGTATAGGTTCGAAGGCCGCGGCCAGATACGTCAGTTATTTACATGAAATAAGAAAAACGACTCAAAGAGAATAAAAATCGCTTACTTTCTCGGATAATAATTCTCTGAATATTATGTTGTTATAAATAATATTCGAATCCAAAAAAATTCGAATGGCCAACAAAAAAACGAACATTTTTCAATTTATTTACTGTAATTTTTGTAATACTTTTCAACAGAGAAAACTACTTTTTGTAATTTGATAAACGAGATTATGTTCAATGTTTAAAAAAATTATGGGAAAAGATTATTCCTTTTTATACATTTTTTATTGAACAACAGTGTTACAGAACCAATAATTATAACGATACATTTATATTTTGAGTTCTTATTCAACACTATAATCATTATGCACATCATATGTTTATATTACATTTATTGTTGAATGGGAAATTATAGGTCTGTTTTATATAATTGAACTAGTATATGCTTTTGGAACTTAATATAAAATAACTATACATTTACATTTAGTGAAAGCGAGAAAGAGTTCTAATACTAATGTAATATTATATTACTGATAGTTGATGTTTACTGAGAATGTTGGACAAATGGATTAGATAAGTAGAGATAATTGTTATGAAATTTCAATAGATAAAGATTAAACTTTCTCTAATTATAAACATTTGTTCAAAATACCGTTTTCTTTTATTGTAAAATAAAAACTTTTATTTATCGAAACACACACACACACACACACACACACACACACACACACACACACACGCGCGCGCGCGCGCGCGCGCACATGACGATGTTCTCTCGAAGATCTCTCTACGACTCTCAAGGAAAGGTCTGATTCGAGGAAGTCAGCAAGGTCACTCGGACCCTTTTGGGTCTTAGGCTTCCCAGGAATGCGGGTGATAAAAAAAGTAACGAAAAGAAAAGAAGAATAAAACCAAATATCCTGTTGGTACCACTTCCTCGTTCTAGACTCTCTTGACTGGTACACTTGCATTCTTTGTTCATCTTAATCTCCTTTTCATGGTTCCTTTAGTACCGCTTTAGTTTAAGATCTTCAAGAGAATGTTAACGTATCTATGAAAGTTTACATTCATCGCTTTATTGTTTACCAAAAGAACCTCTTCAAGCTTTAAGACCCTTGACATTATCAAGATAACTTTTAGAAAAGAAGGCAGACAAGTTAATATGCAATTGTATTTGTAAAGTATACTATTATCTATGTTTACGAACGTATTTATCTGCTCTATTATTGTATTAATGCTTGCAATTACATAAGATATACTATTGTTTAGAGAAATTTTCAATCTGTGACTGTTACTGTCACGATTAAATATCAAATAAAAACATTATCAATTATTTTCAGCAATTTTCTGAGAAAATGTGAATTCTTCATAAATTCTTTACGCAATTGAAAAGTTTTTCATAAAAACTAAATAAAAAGTTAAATTTTCAGAAAAAAGTTTCTCATTTGTAAATTGTTCATTTATAAACATTCATTATAAATATTCATTATATAAACAATAAATTTGTCTTCGATTATATAATAGGTATAAGAACAAAATGTTAATTAATGTTAAAAATTAAATTTTCAAAAAAAATAGGAATTTCTTCAAGGTTGCTCGATTAATATAATTTCACTTCATCGATTCATTCTGTCTCGCTACATCTCGTCCAAAGTCTCCGATCGATATCATTGCGAATCTGCAGCCATTGAAATGAATTCTCAGTCGCAGGAATTGTTAAACGGCCGACGAATTCGGAATCGAGAAAACAACGGGCGACGATGACGGCTTTCTCGCAAACGCGCGTATACGCATTTAAAAGGCGCATCCGGCCACGTGGAGACCGACTCGACTGGAGAAAACATCATTCCGATGTAAATGCGACCCGACTGCATAATGCTGTCGCTTGTACGCCAACGCGAACCATTCGCTGCCGAAAAATACAAAAGTAGGCGTCCAATTTTCTTTTCAATCCACGCAACACGCTTTACAAAAGGTTCTTTCATAAAGTACTTCATCAATTCTATTATTATTATTTCCTAATCGCAGGAATCGTGTAGCGGAATCATATACTTAGTGGAATCACATATAAGTTGGAAAATTTATATTAAATTTGTATACATTTTACCAGAGTTGGGTAAGTTAAGATTTTTTTTTTAATTAAATAAAGCTAAAGTTAACGATTTTACAAAATTAATAAAGTTAAATTAAAAGTTGAAGGAATAAAAAATTAACTTAACATAAGTTAAGTCAATATTGAATTAAATTAAAAAAAAAATTAATTTTGAAAAAAATTATTTTTTAGATCAAAATGTTCTAAAATTTTTTTTAATTTTTCTTTTCTTAAAATAAGATTATATGACTATAATATAAATTATTAAGTAAATTAAATTTTTAATTTTTTTATTCATATGTGATATATTTGCATTAGATGTGTTTAAAGCGCATAAGAATTAATAGCTTCAGCACACAATTAATAGCTTCAGCGCGATTTATGACTTGCAGATAACGAGATAGATTTTTAGGTTTTTACTTTTTAAAAGCCTTAAGCCATAAGAAATTGACTTTAAAATTACAATCGAATGCGAGAAAAATATTTGATTGTAATTGGTCAATTTCTTATGACTTAAGGCTTAAAACACCTATTGTAAATCCGGACTAAAGTTTATGGCATAAGGCATAACCGCATAAATCAATCAGAAGGCTAGCATCTTAAGAAATTACTTAAGATAGTCTTAAAATGAACAGATTACGAATATACGCCCTTAGTCTTATTATATCTTATTATTTTTCTAAGATATTTAAAAGAGATAAAAAAATTTTTTAACTTAAAAAAAAAATTAAAAAGTTAACGTTTAAAAGTAACTTAAGTTAAAATTTAATGCATTTTAAATTAATTAAGCTAAAAGTTATTAACTTTTTAACTTTTTTTTTAACTTTTAACGTTTTAACTATTTACTACCCAACTCTTTTACATATCTCATTTTACATATCTTAAACAGTATATTCAAATTTTGGAAACTCATACATATATAGGGAAAAAGTTCCTTTACAAGTTGGTAAAAAAACTTTTTTAACAACTTATATATTCTATTTTTTTAAAATTGGCAATTATATTACTTGATAAAACAACGTTTCAGCTTTAAGAATCTGAATTTATAATTGCGATACGATAATTTTTAAAGAAGTTACGAGCAATAAAGTCAGAATGTTCTTTTTTACTTAATCTGTGAGTAATTCAAGAACAAAAAATCGAACATTTTTAAAAAATAATTTTGAAAGAAAAGCTTCAAAATTTCACAAAATAGTCAAAAATTTTTTTATTTTTTTCAGCTCGTAGTCTTCTATGTAAAAATTATAAAGCTCACATAAATTCAAACAATATAATAACCATTCGAAAATAGAGATTTTAAGCTTTAAAATCCTTTTCTTAAAGTTAAATTTTGATTATTTTTAATGAAGATATTTATAGGAAAAGGTCTCTTTATCAATTTGTAAAAAGAATTTCCCTAACCCAATACATATATAATAAAAGAAAACGCGAATAAACGCGAAACCAATAATAAAGTAAATAAGATGTAAGAGTAAATAATATGTTAAATGTTTAAATATACAATAAAAAATATAAAAATATAAAGAACAAAGTTTATCAGTAAGTACGTCGTACTTACGTAATTTATAAAACTTAAATAACTAATTTTTCGATCGGAAACAAAAATCCTGTCAAGTTTAAGAAGAAAGAAGTCCATTGATGATAGATATTTTGTAGTCAAAATTAAACGAGAATTATTTCACAAGAGGAAAAAAGAGAGAATGGAGATTGATCGGAGGAACAAACCAACCACAAATCCGCCGAAGATCTAGCAGCACAATGGATTGGCATCGACTTCACACGTCTGGCACGAGTACACGATCAAGCGCGAACTCTCTTTGTCCCACGTGTGCACGCATGCTCTTTGTTTACGCGTGCATTCCGCAGGTTCGTCGCGCGTGCGGTTGCATTGCGCCCGTTGTTGCATTCACCGCTCCGCGGCAGCTTATCTGCATTACAAAGTGTTGTCGCCGCTTTAGTTTGGCCTACTTATCCTGGCACGTTTCCCTGCCCGACAATCAAAGTAATGACACATCGCTGAGATAACAATGTCAGGAAAGAGTGATATGAAAGACGAAATTTCGCCCAGAGGCGATGGCCGCGACGCTTAAAATGCCATTAAAATCAATAATTCGATTCTCGATGATTGTTTTAATCGCGTCTGGTCTACGTGCTCAAGAAAAGATAAAATAAACTTTCGAAATAAACTGATAAAGAATATATAAATGTGTTTAAGCGTGCGCACAATTCACAGAAACAGAAAAAGGGGGAAAAGCTATTAATTAAATAGTAATTATTTTATCTTTTGTGATAACAGAACAAAAGGAAAAAAAAGCGCTAACGTTTGTTAGAGAATTGTAATATCATTTGTAATATTAAAATCTTTTTAGATCAGGATTTTTTAATCGATGTGATGGAAAAGTATCCAATATGTCATAAAAATTTAAGAGGAAAAAAGAAGCAAAAATTTTAAAAATAGTTAAAAAAGCAAATAAAACGCGAAGTAAAAAATAAACTTTGTATTAATTATAAAAATTAATTAAAGTATATTTATTTTTATTTTAATCAACGCGATATATCATTGTAGTAAAATCATTTTTTAAAACGATAAAATATAAAATAGAAATTTTAGAATACATTTTATTTTTTATCTCTGAATATTATATTGGCAATGATAAAAGTCTTATGCTAAGCACTGAAGCGTGTGTGCACTTAATGAGGTATTTTGGAAAATTTTGCTCTATATTTAATGCGCCGCGAATTGGAAAATGTTGAAAAACACATTATTAATGTGAACTAATAATGTGTTTCTCAGAAAGAATGTTTTTGCTGAAGCATTTAAAAATATATTAGCTAGATATAAATCTAAAAATAATGATGTTAAACTATCAAAATAATTATGTAGAACGCAAGATGATAATAAAAAATTTTGATACTCCAAGCAGCCCTCAAGTGTCCAATATTCTTATTTTAATGGTTCAACGTAATATTTTTAGATCTGTAGCTAGCTAAATTTTTAGACATTTCAGCAAAACTTAAATACATTTTTTCGTACTGAATGCAAACTTTTAGACATTTCAGCAAAACCTGAATGCATTTTTTCGTGCACGATCTTTTACATGATAATTTCTGACATTTATAAAATGCATGAAAAAATAATATTCATGATACAAAAAAAACATTTCCGTGAATCGGTATATTTTTTTATCGACAATGGGGATCTGGTTGGAAAGGACTAAAGATGTCTCCTTGGCTGCCATTGTGTGAAGGGTAAACAGATGAGATCTATTATCCCACGTGTCGTCGCTTAATAACATAGAGAGCCAGTACATCACGATAAGCCAGTTAAAATACAAAAATCAAGATAATGCCGGAACACGACACAACTTTTATGATTACGTAATAGTGGCTATATAAATGGAATATGAACATTTCATTGGATTTTATGCCTACATTAAAAATCGCGCTCATAGATAATTATTGATTATATCTCTCTTGATAAATTGCTTAATAAAAAAAAATTAAAATGAATGATCTTTGAATAAATAGTTAACAATATTTTTATATATCGCTTTTTTTACATCAAAAGTGACGCAATCCAAAACAACGTAATTTTAAAATTATTGCCATGAATAAGTTAAGAATAAATATTATTCTATCAGTCATCAAGAATGAACTAACATAATTTCAAAAAAAATCATCAAAATCATCACAATTCAAAAAGGATGATTTCTAAGAGTCATGTAGTATACGAAACGAAAATGACATTATATTAAGAATGTAATATAAAACTGTTATAAGATTGTTTAACTTGATAATTTGAAAAAAAAGTTCAAACTCTATGAATAACGTTTAATAATAATCAAGAAACGCAGGAATCATTGACGGATCACGCTGATTATTTATGCAATGTAAATTAAACAAAGCGAGAGGTCCGCCGTCAGCAACGGGACCGTCGGGACCGTCGTTAATTGGACGATAATTCGTACAAGAGCAATTAGGTGAATAAAACAGGCGCGCGCAATACCATAGCGACAGAGAACTATGATCAATTCAAGGACACGCTATAATGAGAGACCGCCAGTGCGGTCGGAATTCGCGATAATCACGCATTCGCCGCGGGTTAAACGCGCGCGCACTCATTTGTAACTCTATACGGATATATACCGATGCGATCGCGCGCTCGACCTCGCATTTTTCTCCATCGCGGATTATTCTCTTAAAGGTGATCTAAATGCGGAGAGCTAGACCTCGGAGACGACATGGCACTCGCGCGACCTTCGCCTAGTGCCATCCATTTCCAATAGATTTCGCGGAATTGCGTTTCAACTCAGTTATTATTATACAGAATTTCTAAAAGAAAGATTTTAATTTTATGGTAACATTTTTGTATTGTGGATTTTCGATAGAATTGCGTATTTGAAGGTTTATAAAGAAATATCACCTCCAGCGTTCGATTCGTCGCGATCTCTCGCCTGCAGGTTTTTGCTTTATCCTCCACATCGAAGCGGCACTCGATCTCATCGCCGTATCCGGCGAGGCGTGACGACTCCGGTATACGGCTGACAATTAAACGCGCGCGTTTACGAATACAAATACTCGAGGTTTCGTGTCGATGTAATTTACACTGGTGCGCACTGCCGCATGTTTCGTGCCGCGTGCATAGATTTACGAAGATGCATATTGCATAAATGTGTCCCGGGCGGCCGTAACGCATAAATTCCGCGAAACTGAATATTCAATTCCGCATATGTTACCCATATGCTTTTATGCGCACATTCTGCCTGCCGACGGCCTTTAGTATGCACCAGTGCGCACTAGCGCGTCCAATCAAATTCCCTGTTAGCACACTTTTGTCTCGAACCCCATGAACGACCAAATGGGGTTCCGTCATGCGAGCGTTCTATCAGGTCTATCTTAACGAACCCGTTCACTCTGTTTGTAGAGAAAACAATTTTTTTTACTATAAAAGATAATAAGGCTCGATAATAATCAATAACAAATTTTTGAAGGGCTACGAGCCCAGATATACAAAACAAAGAAAATACATTATAAAATTATAAATTATGAAATACACAACAAAACAAACGTTTCGACACCGATCGGGTCATTCTCAATGTTGACAAAAAAATTTATATAAATGTTAAATTATTACAATTTTTTTTTAAGTTTTTGTTATAATAGAATAAACCTTATTTTTTACTCCAGCTTATAGTATACCAAGAAGAAATTTTATTTACAGTTTTTTCTATTATATCTCACATATTCATCTATACCTTATGAATAATAACTATAAAGATGAGAGCTCTTAATCATAATTATTTTACCATGCAATTATAGTTATAAATATCAAACACTTTTCTCTCAGAAATCTATGGATTTCTATTTGGTTGTTTAAATTTTAACGAATTTCATCTTTTTGGAATCTTAATTCAAATCCATTTACACTGTTAAATCTATAGAATCAAATTTAATCTAATGTTAGTCACCATTAATCCTACTAAACACATCATTATTTTTTACTAAAACGATAATTAAATTTGATTATTTTTCGTTATTTTTTACTAAAACGATAATTAAATTTCACTACATCGTAACACTATACCGTCAAATTAATACTCTATAATATTAAACATAATTATTGTTTTAATATAAAATAACGATAAGATTGAATAAGAGCAGTGGCGACTCAGTTAAATTTGTTGCGTTAAGTTAAATTTGACTCTATAGATTTAACAGTGTATGGAGGCATTGAATATCAAGACGTGGAACAGATTATTTCCCGAGAGGAAATATTTCAAGTACAACTTTTTGAAACATCCTGTACGACAATGCGACGAAGATACGTAAGGCAATTTATAATCTTATCTCGTCGACGTGTTCAAACGTGCACAAACGTGCGCGGAGACTTCGCCGTTTCGAACCCTCGATTTTTCGATCGATAAATTATGCGATCCCGTTTTTATTTGACTTGTACGAAATCCACCTAATTAATAATAAATAATTAAACACGATTACGCAAGAGGGAATCAAGTCCAAAACGTTTTTGATATCTCTTTGGTTAAAATTGCGATAAAACGCTTTCATTATCAAGCAATACAGTTATGTTTAAAATACATTTAATAAATGTTAAAAATCATGTAATAAATATATAAACTAAAAAATAAACGTTTAAAATTTTTCGTTTTTTATATTTTATTTAATAAACATTATAAAAAAATTTTATAAGTTTTAAAACATATAAGCTATATTTATAAGCTATATATGTTTTATGTTTCATTTAATGTTCCCTTTTACTAGTTTAAAATACCGTTTTTACATAAGACATTTCGATTTAATAAACATATATTTAACATTAATAACATCTATTTAATGTTTTTATACGTCATAAAAATGTTTTTATGACTAAACGTTTTTTAAATATAAATAACTTGCTTGAATATTAAGTAAAAATAATATTTTAAACTAGTAAACAGCGTTAAATAGACATTGTATATATATATCTTATAAACGTTTTTATAATATTTATTAATTAAAAAATGTATCAAACGTTAAACGTATTTCTCAATTTATTATTAATTTTTAATATTTAAATATTAAACGTATTTGAAATATAATTGCGTTGCTTGGATTCAGACATTACGAAAGCAATGCGATTTTGTAAAAATAACAATCAATGATACGTGATTAATGTATCAAGAAGAAACAGATGATATATCTTTAACTAATTATAGATAAACACATCGAACATAATTTATGAAAAGTGTGAAAACTGCATTTTCTTTTTTAACAATGATCAGCTGTTTTCTTATGGACACCACACAGGAAAATACGCAAGTAGTAATTACTTTACGTAAATAATAATTATTTGTTTCATGTATTTTAAAAATACACAGCTGGTCATTCATAGTCGGTGTTTTGCGTAAAAACTTTGTTTTCTTGTATACAAATAAGTCGTCGACTTCGAATTGCCGAAAGATAACACTGACATTTCTTTACATGCACAAATTACATTCACACACACGAGTTAATTGTGCAATCCATCATCTCAATAATCGGTACTGTCGAACAGCGATCAAAGGTCAACCTCGTTCATGAAATATATTCAATATTCAGCAGCAATAAAATGCTCGATGGCCGTATTTAATATTTAAAATCTTCATCCGTTTACATATCCACATTTCACGCAATCTATTTTCATGTGTCATTTTTTCAATTTTATGAGAAGAATTTATCAGTTGTAAAATTTTCGATAAAATAATTCTCTGTATTATTATTCTCACACAATCAATATATCTTTTGCTGCTGTATTGGTTATCGTTTCATACTTGCAAAAAAAGTTAAATTCTGCTTGTAAAGGAATAAAATTAATGTCCGATGAATATTTCAGTGATATTTTTATAATAAAAATTTATACCAAAAAATTGGACGATTCACCGCTTTGCTAAAAATAAAGGCAAATAACATAGCCGTTGCTTTTGATCCAGCAACACAACATCATCGTGAACAATTCTTCTTCTTCTGTCCATATAAACGCAAGCTTCTTTTCGAGATTCGCGTGTACGTAGTCACTTATCTCTCGCATTCCACCAAAGCCAAGGTAAACACTAGGAAAAGAAGAAGAAAAGACAGAAAAGACGCGAAGCCAGAGAAGAAAACGTCACGCGTGTTCTCCTCCTCGCCAGCGATCGTTTCCAACCTGGCACCAAGGTTTCTAGTCCCCCTCCTGATGCACTTTTCACAATCCGAACAATGTGATCGATATCCGCGATATCTTCATGGATTTCAGTTAGAGATCGATTAGATTTGCGAATAGGATCATTTCGCAGAACATATTATCAGCTAAAAATTGACAATATCCAGGAACGATATTTCTTTATGATATTGTTGTTATTAGTATGGTTATTGTAGATGGTTTTATTGCTATGGGAAGAACGGCATTCATGAACGTTTAGGCAGTTTACATAATTATTTTGATAATTCAACAAATTTATTTTCAGATCTGTATATAGGTACTTAAATTTTTAGATACTTTAGCAAAACTGTATTTTTCATGCATATCCAGAATCGTATAAATCCAGTAACGCTCTTCTGCCGTGAATCTTTGATCTCTGATCAACTTTTTTTTTATTTAGAATTGTACCAAAGTATCGACTACGTTTACGAAAAACGTAACTAGTATGCGAAGAACATAAATCGGTGGAGACGCTGTTTACTCTTCCCCGTTTGCGATAAGCACGCATTCAATAGCTAAACGGGCTCAAGCAAACGCGCGCTCGCCGATAACGGCCGCGATAACACCGTCGTCGATAACGCGGCGATATCTTCCGCGTGCACGCGAGCCGAAGCGACGGCGTCCTCTGAATTTTTATCTCCGGTTTAGACCGCGTTGAAAATACTACAGAACCGTGTGAGTCGTTTCATTGTTCGATCACTTTTATGTGCCTATCATGTCACTGTCAGCTATTATTATAATTACACAGTATTAGCATCGTATAATCGATAAGATCCTGTAGCAAAAAATCTTTTAAAAAATAGAGTTTACTAGATTAAAATACATAAAACATAGAACAGTCTGTAATAGTTTGCAGAATAAAGTAACATCTTAATTCCAGCTTCACAATTTAAAATGAAACGCCTCTCTCTTTCCCTCCCTTTCTCTTTTTCTCCGATGTGGTATTATTTTGTATTATTTTTGTTACCATTTTTTTATTTCGTTTTTTACTTGTCGTTTTTTATGTTCTTGGACTTAAAGGCTTGACATAGAATATTAATACGCCTTTCTCTAGGTATATCTATCTATTTATTATTTTTTATTTTTTTCTTGTTTCTGTCTTCCTGTTTCCTTCGATTTTATAACTTACGAGTTATTTGCACATATCGCACACATGCGTTCGTGAATGTGGCATTTCACTGTGCATTCCATGCCTTATCGACTCATCCGCGGCCATGAATGCGTTTCCTATGATCATCTCACCTTTCCCTTATGATGGCCGGATTTAAAGAGCTTGTTTTAGCTTTATTTTAAATGTCCTTCCGGCTAAAAATAACGCAAAAAATTATAATTATTAACGGCCCGAGTCCATAAGACATAATTGAGGTCGTAATCTTATAGGCGCGATAATTGCGTTGCTACGATCACACACATAAATTCCAAAAGCCATAGATTATTCTCAAGTGTCATATACGACATTCCTTCGTGTGACATTTTAATTCTAATAAACATTACTCTTGTACTTAGAAATATTTTTTCTCTAAAGTAGATTTATCCTTGAAGCGATTATTTCCCAAGAAAAAATATTTCATAATATAATTTGAATTGTAATTAATAATTTTCACGATATTGCCGTTTGTACTACAATTGTAAAGATTTCATTGTTTTCAAAAGAAGTAACTATGTCTTTTGAATAGAATATTTAAAAAAGTAACCTTTCATTAACAATTTTAACCTTACGCTGATAGAGTCATAATGTGAAAATAAATTCGAATAATGCTGCACGTTTGTCTACGATTTGGTAAAATGATAACTAAGCCAAATCAAAAGAGCTGCAAATATAGACGTCAGTATCGATTTGAATAAAAACTGTATTTATTTTTTTATCGCAAGTTTCATGGATATTATTAAAAAGATGATATTCTTGAAAATTATTGAATATACATTTATTATCGAAGGAGTAACTTGATGTCATATTATTTTTATAAAATTATATTAAATAATATTAAATTATATTTTTTTATCTAATTACTCTTTTATATAATTATTCTGTCGGTAGATGACAACAAGTATTATTTGATAATACTTCGTTGTCTTAACGAAAGAAAATAAAAACTGGATTAGCGTTCGTTAAAAAGAGATTCTCAGAATGAAAGGTCATTCTAATAACTAGTGCACTTTTAAAAGCCCGCTCGCCCGATTTTAATTAGTACCAAGAACTTTCCCAATTGAGCCAATTAGTCAATTGCTATAATTAACGCGATCGGAGGGGGAGATTTAGTCGCTCCGCATGTTGGACTTCAGTTTCCGTTCTCTCTCGCGTGATATTCGAAAATGATTCTTTTTAATGATTTTCAGAAATGCAACAGAAAAACAAATCACTGATCAAACTGCATTCAAGGGTTAAAGGTCATAATTACGTGCAACAGAATTACGAAAAATTAGCAGAAATTGCATTATATACATATATATAAAATTTATATCAGAACTATATCAGGGATTAAGAAAGAAAGTTACACAACTTGTTTGTGTTTAATGTATTGAAATTTTATTTTCGTCGTATTTCATTCAAAAATAAAATTATTCGTAAAAAAAGATTTCTTCGCTCTCTGTCGGTAGACAATATATAACATATATATATGTGTGTGTGTGTATATATATATATATATATATATATATATATATATAATATTATTACATTTATAATAGCAATATTTACTCTCATGTATAATGTTATACGTAACTCTCTACGGCGCGCGCGTGTGTGAGTGTATGTATGTGTTTTATAATATATATATATGTATATGTATGTGTATATATATATATATATATATATATATATGTATGTATATATATATATATATATATATCTCTCTTTTTCACAGGCGTCGTTAACCACCGCACAACACCTCGCCACGCAAATTAAATTCTAATGGGGGGTTTTTCTCGCTCTTACTGACTAAATCACATGTGGTTTCCGTTACTTTCATACATCTTGCGCCACCGCTCTCCTCGCCGCGGACTACGCCCGGAAAAAAGACGTGCCCCTTGAAGAATGTCACACGATTTATTATAACTCGAGAAAAAGAAGGCACTCCGCGAAGGCATGTGAATACATGTCTGGTTCGCGAGCACTGCTTCCGTATTCTCTCGTTTCACGGCGCGTTACATAAAATCATGAAAGATCTATGCGGGCGTGTTTAACCTTCCGAAATTGATGTTAAAAATCTGTAACACATTATAACTTATTATAACTCGATCTGTGAGACCTATTCAATGTTGACTAAAAGGCACAAGTTATAATCCATTACAAGAATCTAAAATGACGTTAGTCGTATAAAAAAGAATACTAACCCAAGCAACACAGTTATGTTCAAAATACATTGATTGTGCTATAGAAATCATGTAATAAATATATAAACTAAAAAATAAACGTTTAAAATTGTTTTTCGTTTTTTATATTTTATTTAATAAACGTTACAAACATTTATAAGATATTTGTAACGTTTATTAAATATTTCTAGTTTAAAATATGTTTTTATACAGCAAAATGTTTTTTAAATTGTTTGCTTGGGAAGTTTATTCAAAAAAGCGAGAAAGGCCATATTCGGCCAAAACGGATCTCGACGTGTCTAAGTTTATTTTAATAACAATAATTTGCAGAGAAATATAAAGAATAAAATTGAATGAATTCAACAGATCCACCGTCAGCTTCGCCGAAGGCTTAACATCGAATGCACGAGGGAATACGGACAAATTTCCTTTGATTCTAACCCTTCGAGATGAGTCGATACTGTACATATATCTTACATATACACTTTCAAAATTCCTCCGAGATAGCACACGCTCCAACGACCTCTCTCCCTTAAAACAAAATCTTTTCATCGCATCGATGCGATCGCAAAGGGTTAAACATCAGAATGTACAGATCAGGGTGGAAGTATAAGGTGTGCTCTTGCACATCTTGAACATAAGAAGAATGCTATCCAGAAGCCGTTATGCTGCCGCGGTTATTTGAAGTTTGTGCTATGTCATTACGTCATTATGACATTATATTCTTTCCTTTGAAAATTGAAAAAAATGTAAATGTATTTCTGCATTCTTTTTTTTCGGAAACTATTTGTACACGTTTTTGCTTGACACGTACTCATATTCGCAATATTTCACTTCAAAGTTATTGCGATGTAAATATTTAAAATGGCTGCATCTAATTATGCACAGAACGGTACGAAATTTGTCTCGAAACCGAGCACACCTTTTATACTTACACCATAGTACGGATGAGCGAGGATTTCGCTTTTATCTCGCCCTCAAATGTCGCTTGAGTCGTTCAGACATGATGAATCCGAGACGAGAGGATAATCACTTAGACTTAATGTAATCGTGAAACAGAGTCCTCGAAATCATTATGAAATTCATATGAAATTTCTATGTATAATCCGAGAATTATATATGCAATCACGAGAAAGTATATAATATTAAATAAAATGATATATTTACGAAGTAACTTCATATGTAGTGAAAAAAATTATTTGTAATCAGATGGAATCATATAAAATCAAATGAAATCATATAATCAGTGGGACAATATTTCAGCTAGTGGTTATCCCCTCGATCCGCGGTTCTGCGATCGAGAGCAAATTAAGAAGAATATCATCGCGACGAATAAATACAAAGAGTGTGATATCCAAGCGAGAGGGAACAGCGCGCATTAATCCACTGATACTTCCCGCCGCAATATCGTTACGTAATCACTGCTCATAATAATCCGACTTTTTTCCTTCGTAAATACCTCTGTTGTGTACGTTACAACGACAATGTTTCATACGTGAGAAATCTCTCTAGGACAATTGTTCTCTGTTCTTGTTCTTAATATTCTGTTTGTTTCCACAAAGCGATAGATTATCGTAGCGATCATTACGAGTATCAGCGGGAGTTAATCTTAAGAAATAAATATATCTTAACATTCTCGTGTCAATGTTAAAAAAAGAAAGTACAGAGAGAGGGAGAACGAGGCCAACGGACAATCGTAAATATCGAATAAGCGCGCAAGTTCGCGCAAGCACTTTCGGCGTCCTCCTCCTTCTCAACTCGATAAAAATGTGCGTAAGTCATAAATGTGTACTGTAAAAGATCAATCACGATCTACGTCGCGAAGAGGGCCGATTCGCCTATCGTTTCAACGCGCTTAATTAATTTGATTGAAGCTCCATTCTCGCGTCTAAAAATCGTCTGACATACACGAGTCGTGCGTCGCACAGAAAAATGATTTTTGCCCACTTAAAAACATCGCTCAAAGAAATGTTATTAGTAAAATATATTTTCTTCTAACGTGTCGAGGAGATACGAGATCGCAGATAAATCGATAGGTGTGGTCCCCGCTCGCACCGGGCACACCCGTTAGATTTCGCGCGACGACGTTACGCAACGTCCGCACGAAGAAAGAAACGTCCGCGTGTGTTTCGTCGCGAGCGACAGATCTTATTGTTAGAGCTCACGCTTAATCCTCGTTCTAATCGAATGTCGATTTTTATTTCATCATTTTCCAAAAATATCCTGCGAAACAAAGCGTAAAAAATCACTCGTCTCTTTTCATGATCCTTTTATCACGATAGTCGCCCTTATGAAATAATTGTTCCGATCACTGCTCTGATTACGCCGATAAGAGACTCGGAAATTCTTGGACAAAGTTACGGGGACGAGGATATTATTCGCGAAGGATTGCGCAATGTAATCGCGATATTTTTCCCCGTTCCCGCTTGTGAAGTATTTTTCTTCGCGATCACGCGCGCGCGATCCGTCTCGCGTTAGATAATGCGCAAAACGGAGGTAAGATTGCTTTGTTATTGCTCGCTCCCCTCTACAAGGTGTCCCATTCCAATCTTTCCGTTCGATTATATCCGAGTTCTTCGAAACGCATTTTGAAAAGAGCACAGTAGCAATCGTTATTTAAAAATTCTTGGATTGTTGATAACTTTACGGATAACACTAGTCAACAAAGTTCCGATATTGATAAAACTTATATTTTGTACTTCTTTGTTGACTCTATTTTTCATATCTACATTGAGAAAAGATAATGTCATTTTTAAAAATATTAGTTGAATATTGCCAGCTAAATATTTATTAAATATAAAGATATATTTCTTTAATACAAGAACCATTTTTTCTTATTAAACATATATTTATTTTTATGTATCCTGGCTGAGGTAATACTCTTCGCAATAATGTCTTTATAGTTTTTCTAAATTTAATTTAGAGGGAATTTGGAAGGATTAGTGGCGTTTCAGACTGATTGTGTTGGAAATCCGAAAGTTATCGGCGCGCAATCATATCTGAAATAAATTTATTTAATTGTATTATTCGAAACATCTAACTTTGACAGAAATTATGACATTCTATGTCGTATTTGATATACTTATTTACTTTAAATAAATGTTTAGTTGACAGTATTGAACTACATATTTATTAAAATTAGCTATATTTTTGTAATAATTTAAAAAGTCATGGCATGTTACTTTTATGTAGTCAAAAAGACTTTAATACTTGAAAATTTAAATATGGCAAATTCTTCTCAGATTTTATGTCTCTTTAGTCCTGTTGTTCGTATCTGAGATATCGTACAATCCATATAGAACCTATAGTTTAATGTCGATTAATCGATTCCAAACAACAAAGTTTTTGTTTAGAGAAGTATTCTTGGCAAGAATACTCTCGGTGGTTGCCACTTCCTTTCGAGAGGAGAACGAGTGTATGAAAATATTTCAGTTTTCCCGGGAAAACCTGGGATCTCTAGCATAGCAGATCAATAAGCTATCTACTCTGCTACATTCGCTCTCAGATTTTGTATAAATGTGCCAAAGAAATTATGTTATATGTGTGGCTCTTTCATTATGAAATCACAAAAAATACGTCGCTTATAAAAATTTTGAAAAAAGCTTACAGCTTACATTTGTCAAAGAACAGGATAAAAGTTGAGTTTCTCTTACGTGCTATATACATTGTTATGTAAATCTCTTCTCACACGGTTGAAAGGAAAATTTTAAATCTGTCTCGCGAGATAAAAGTTACTAAAGCAAAGTAAAGCAGATATTTTTATCAAAAATGACGTTCTGATAAATATTTCAATAACAAAAAGCTTGTACATGCTATAAAATTTTACTGATATATTCGTATTCAATGAACAAAAATGATTAAGAATCACCTTATTTGATTCATATTATCAAAAACATTTTTTATTTATTGACTAGTGTAATCGAACAGAGAGATTAAACTGAACATCCAATACAAGGATATTTCCCTGCAAAGAGATAGGAGGTTTACTTATTACCGATATCATGCCGATATCAACAATAACTTGCGTGCGTTCTCAGCCTACACGGTCTTCGTATCAAAATGTATTATACGGTCTCGTGTGCGCCAAGAGTACGGGGGATGTACGATAGTAGTGAATGTGCGTCAATACTATGCACAGAAAGAACTTTGCTGGTGTCTAAAAATTTAGCTAGATACAGAAAGTAATTAGACCATCAAAATATTGGACCATAAAGCTGGTAGAAGCTCAAGTTGCTAGAATGTTAAAATTTTTTGCAGTATCATCATATCTGGGCAGTGTCGGATTACTTCTCGCCCTGGTGAAATGAACTGCAATGTTTAAGAAACGTTTGCATTTAACGATATATCAAGATAGATAACTCATAAATCTCATCTATCTTGCTTGAGATGTCTTACATACAATTATTTTGATGATAATTATTTTTAAATCTACACGGAGAGAATTTTCTTTTAAAATTTATCCTGAAAATATAGTAATTGTGATACAATATTTTAAAAATTTTTACTATGCATTTTAGTAAAATTAATCAAACTTATTTTATACTTTATTATAGTTTTATTAATGAATGAGGGAGGTTTATATTAAAATTCTTCGAAATATAATGTTGTCTCACGACTATCATATTTTCTTTATTAGAATAAATTCTAAGAAAAAATTCTCTACGTGTATATATAACTAGCTAAACTCTTGGAGATTCGACAAAACCGTTCCGTGTGTCGTAAGAGAAACGAGTGTGTATTTCCAGCAATGTGAACGCCTGCCGGTTCCAATATGGCGAGTCCGATATCGTAGATGACCGACGTCGCGACGCCTCCCGACGCCGTGCAGCTTACGACACGTGATTAAACGCGGTCGCGACGACCATCGTGTTGTTGTGTACGCGTATGTGCATCCCGGATCTGCACATGTATAAGTGTATGTGTGTGTATGTGGTATGCGGCTCACGCATACGCGTCGCGCACAAGTTACAAGGGCATACTGGACAAGACTAGATGCACATATGACAAAATGGAGTTCTACGCGCTATGAACGCGTAGAAGAACCAAGAGGAGAACGTGACTCGCTGGCCGTCTCCGGCTTAAGAGCTAAGGGAAAGATTTCGGGCTTCCTATCGCACGAATGAACGCGGTGTACCAATAAAAAGACATAATATGAGGCTACTTTAATTATTTTTCCGTATCTTTAAGTACGTCATCCGCCGTTCCAATTCGTACGTAGAAAGAATGATTTGATGAAGTATCTAAAATTTCAGCTGGCTTGATTTGAAAATAATTTTATTTTTGTCCATCAAATAATTATGTCAAACGCTCAAACTGATTAGAGTGTTACAACTTTTTACAACATTGTCATAACACTTAAGCATTCTACATTATTTTGATAATCTAACAAAATTATTTTCATGAGCTAATTTGTTTAATTCACATTGAATTATTTAAAGCATTAAAAATCCTTCTTCGATCATTATAGGCTTTTAATATTCTTACTTGTTTTGTATTCACATTATGATCTTAACAAATCATTTATTATTGTAAATTTTTCAAGTTTCAGCAAAATCTTTCTTTCACGTAGAAAATTGATCGCATTTTCGAATTTTTTATTAGCAAAATTTATTTGTTTGACTAATCATTTTTTTCGCGTTGGATGAGCTAGAGTTGGAATCAATTTTCTCGATTATCCTGTAGGACGATGATGAGCGTGATCCGATCGATCGTATAATTACGCGTGATTCGCCTTGGTACTTTATACGTCGGTAATCAAGCGTAATCTAGATTAATAGGCACGCGTCAGGCGATTGCAGGACAATCCCTCACACCGCGAGCGTACACCGCGTCCATTTTTTTTTTCGCCCAGAATGACGGATTCTTTGACAGGTTCAATACGCACGACTGCTCTCAAACACTACTCTATTTGTACAGCCTTAATAGCGCTAGTTCTTCTCCAAAAGCGGATTTAAAAACGAGGCTACTTCGGTACCGTCCGATCAGCGCGTTGCAGGCGAAATGACGTCGAGGCACGTCGGAGAAAAATATCGACTATCTTAGAAGAAATATCGAACAATGTCAATCGTGATTAATTGCACGCGGGGCGAGGCATATGATTGTATAGCAAACGCGTCTTCTCTGCCGATAGTTCTCAACATAGCGTAGATATCTCTTTATTCAAATGACTCTTCAATCAAGCGATTTAAAATACGTACATATGGAAGATACTGAAACAATCTGTACATATTTTTACAATTTTAACAATTAAAAAATTTTACATATATACTCGGCGCAAAGGATTGTGCCTCTTTATAATTTATGTACACATAATATATAATTTCACTGATCACAATTAGAAAAATACTTTAATTTGTCATTGTCAAAGATTCAATCTTTTCGCGACAAATATATATAGACAAATATATATTGTAATAAAAATTTGAAACTATGTTTCCATTTATTTAAAAAGAATTAGCGCGAGACATACGCTACTTATTAAATCAAGCTCGTTTCGACACTTCGATAGTCGATCGATTCTGTCGCCCGATACGTTAGAATACGCGTTATTACAACTGCCCTAATGCACGTTTCTGCGCGGCTATAGTACAGCACCGTAATATATTACTCCTTAGAATTAATTAATTTGTCAATATTTTATATGCACCAAAAGTGTAGAAGTTTCCAAAACTAGCGGAATGCTCGAGTCTCTCTCGCGAAAGTGCATTCGATAAAAGGCAAACGTGATCTCCCGATTTGATTGCGCTTATCACATGTAATCGGTCGCGTAGTTCCTTCCGGTTCCGAAGATGAGAATCTCTCGTTTTGATTGATTCGCAAAAATACACAGTCATCTCCCTCATTCGCATCGAAAAAAAAGAGCCGACGATGAATGCGGGGATCGTCGATACTCGACAAATCGATCCTCGCAACTTGGCACGAGACTTAAAAATCACCTCGCGCGTATTCGGGGGTGTATTTGTGTCAAAGGAACAATTTTCGAAACTTGATTTATGTCACTAGAAAAGCGAACATGTCCCATATCAAAATTATATAAGCGAATCGAGTATGCGAGTCCGCGTAGAGAAGAAAATCGGCACTGCCGTTCACTGCCGAGAAAGAAAGAAGGAGCTCTTCGCTTTCTATCGATTTAATGGCTATTCTATCGATCTTGTTCCTGGACGCAAAATTTCAAGCCTTCCTGAAATTTGAAAACGGAGCGAATCGTTGAATGACGATTGTTTGTTCGATAACGAAGGGAAGAAAGATGGAGGAAAAAAAAACTTCACTCAATAAACACCAATAGTAAACATCAATAGTAACGTAACATCAATGTTACAATTTCACATTGAAGATAATGTAACATTATATATAATGTGAAATTTTGTATGGGTAGAAGTTTACAAGATTAGCGGAATGCTCAAGTCGGTCTCGCGAAAGTGCATTCAGTAAAAAAATAAACATAATCTCTCGATTTCATTGATAAATGTGACATGTTGTATGATGACATAACATGACACATGTTGTATATAACAGTTACATTACTGAGGATGAAATTATAACATTTACACTTGTTAGTTGGTGTTTACTTGGACAACTTTCGATAGCTTCGAATCTCCCGCCGGTTCTCTCGCGTTCTCCAAAATGGCCGCCGCGATACTCCCCCTCGTGCTACCTCGCGCGATCTCTCTCTCTCTCTCTCTCTCTCTGTGCATGCATTTCTTCCTTTCTCACATCCATTCTCTCTTTCTCTCTCGCATATGATACACGCATTCGCCTGTCGCCGAGCGTGCTCGTGCGTGTAAAGTCTTTCGCATGCGCGCAACACGCACGCGCGCACGCTCGCCACTCTCCTAAAAGCATCCTTTACGTTTCATGTTGTGTACGAAGGCACTCCTTCCTCCTTCTCCACCACGATCATCATCACCATCACCACCACCACCACCTCCTCCTCCTTCTCTTCCTGCTCCGCCTGCTGCTTACTGTTCTTGCCTCGTTGTACGATCGTCTCCTCCCCGATCATGTCACAAAAGAGCTAAGAGAGAAAACGGCGAACGTGATGCGAACGATGGACTCGCTCCTTTTCTCCCTCCCTTCTTTGCGAAGATCCTTCTTCAGGATGACGGATGATGGAATTATCCTGCGCTCGTCGAAGATACTGCCTCTTCTGTCTTTCCTCAATTACTTGGCGATATCGAAAGACATGATTGAACTTTATCTTTTTTCTTTTTGGTATCGTAAAAGAAACAAAGAATTCGTGTGGTTGAGATAAGAAGAGAGACGTTCCCGAACGATAAGCCCATGGCACCAACCGAGAATTTCCTTTTCGATTGGAATCGTAAAAAAGGAGATCCAACACACCGGCTGTAGTTGTAAGAAAGTTCACTGCTCGTTCTATTCGCGAAAACTACCTTCGCAATGGGGCAAGAAGATGATGAGCACAATGACAGCGAATCCTCGAGGGGTGGCCAGGAGCGGGGCGAGGGCTGGCTCATTCGTCATCCCTCCTCGATTGGGGAGGGAGAGCGATCGGGAGGTTCAAAACTGGTTGTTGACGGTCATGATCTGACAGCCAGCGTGCACGTGGTCCATGACCTGCTCCTTAAGCCGGCACACGTGCTCCTTGAGCTTGTGGACGATGCCGCTCAGCTCGGTGTTCTCGCCCTTGAGCAGCTTGACCTTGTCCTCGAGCCTGGAGATGCGCTCGAGCTTGCGCCGTCGGCACTTGGAGGCGGCCACGCGGTTCCTCTGCCGCTTCCTCTCCAGTTTGATCTTCTCCTGGTTCTCCATGTCGATCGGCGACATCGGTGGCGTGCTCGACACGCTCGGCACAGTCTGCGGCTCGTCCTTGACGTGCACCAGGCCGGGATTGCTCATTGTGGACTCTGTACTTTGCACACTACCGGGCGGCTCCAAAGTCGTGTACGTCGCGCCGTGCATGCTGCCGGGTTCTTGCGAGCTGTCGGAGTGATGAAGCTCGTTGAGCGCGTCAACGAAGCCGCGCGCGTACAACTCCTGAGCCTCGGTGACCGCTTTGGGGAAGAGGATCTGGGTGGTCGGTGTGGGTAGACTGGTTACCAGACCGTCCGGTTGCGTCATAATCAATTTCTCCAGCTCGGGTGAGGCCAACTTCAGCATGTTCAGATCCGGCGAGCTTAGAATCGGGGTGACGTTGTTCAGAGCGGGTGGCAGCGGGCCCAACCGTGGCCTCTTCGCCTGCGAGCCCTGCCTCTGGCAACCGTTCAGGTCGAGCGTGAGATTCCGCTTCAGTTGGACCACGCTGTTCTCGCGACCGTTCATCGCACCGTAGACGCTCGCGTCCTCGTAGAACGTCTGTTCCATCGTTAGGCTGCGCACCATCGATGCCGCCGGACTAATTACCTTCTCCTCGATTAGGGAATACCGAGGTTTTACCCTCGACTCCTTCTAATTTCTCGCCTCCGGACGGGAAAGCGGTCGTTCCCCCCGGAGTGGCACACGACTCACTTAAGCCGGCCCGAAGAGTTAAATAGAAAGACGGACTTTCCTGAAGTTTCAACACGTCAACGAGTTTCTGCGACGTTCTCCGTCGTCTTTCGTTCTCGTTCTCTCTCTTTCTATCTTTCTCTCTCCTTCTTTGCCTACGTCAAACACTTCGCTCCGCGCTGCAGCGATTACATAACAGCCGCGAGCGGCTGTATGCAAAAATTCACTCGCGGTACGACTGTCGTCTCTCCTTACTCCACGCCGCACCTCCGTCACGTCACTCGACGTATATCGCGCACCAATCACCCCGGCGCGGGTGACACTTGATAGCGGAGTCGACCAAAGTCGACTAAAATCGGTGCAGAAGACAGTGATGTTTAATGCACGTCTTTGGCGTGCACTACGCCGATGCGACAACAACCGGTCTGTGCTAAGAAGCGGCAACCTGCTTGCTTGCTTGCTTG
>Ga0157363_1000814_pt1 | contig 24754 bp, 25 predicted proteins | sample AttsexASBM1_FD_111477 | JGI IMG/M metagenome (GOLD analysis project Ga0157363, IMG submission 111477) | Fungus gardens microbial communities from leaf cutter ant in Ribeirão Preto, State of São Paulo, Brazil - Atta sexdens ASBM1 | ecosystem: Host-associated > Fungi > Mycelium > Unclassified ... | reverse complement strand
ATGACGCAGGGTAGACTGTGGCAATCTGTGCGTTAAGAAAGAAGGTTCTTTGAACCGCCTCACCGCTTTGTGATGGTGTGCTTTCTATACTGAACATCCACTTACCTGGCGAAGAAGGATGTCTAATGGATGACCAACTGAAGCAAAGTGCGCTTGATTTTCATCAGTATCCCACTCCCGGAAAAATTCAGGTTTCCCCCACCAAACCCCTTGCCACCCAGCGGGATTTGGCGCTGGCCTATTCTCCTGGCGTGGCGGCGCCCTGTTTAGAAATCGCCGCCGATCCGCTGGCGGCGCACAAGTACACCGCGCGCGGCAATCTGGTGGCGGTGATTTCAAACGGTACGGCGGTACTGGGGCTGGGGAACATCGGCGCACTGGCCGGGAAACCGGTGATGGAAGGCAAGGGCGTTCTGTTTAAGAAATTTGCGGGCATTGACGTTTTTGATATTGAGGTCGACGAACAGGATCCCGATAAGCTGATCGAGGTGATTGCCGCGCTGGAACCCACGTTTGGCGGAATCAATCTTGAAGATATCAAAGCGCCCGAGTGTTTTTATATCGAACAGCAACTGCGGCAGCGCATGAAAATTCCGGTGTTTCATGATGACCAGCATGGCACGGCCATCATCTGTACGGCGGCGGTGCTGAACGGACTACGCATCGTCAACAAGGCTATCGCTGATGTACGGCTGGTGGTGTCAGGCGCGGGCGCATCGGCCATTGCCTGTATGAATCTGCTGGTCGCGCTGGGCTTGCAGAAAGACCATATTCAGGTGTGCGATTCGAAAGGGCTGATTTACCGTGACCGCGAACCCAATATGGCGGCCACCAAAGCCGATTATGCCGTGGAGGATCACGGCAAGCGCACGCTGGCCGACGTGATCGAGGGCGCAGATATTTTCCTGGGCTGTTCCGGACCGGATGTCCTGACGCAGGATATGGTGAAAAGCATGGCGAAAGATCCGCTGATTCTGGCGCTGGCAAATCCCCATCCCGAAATTCTGCCGCCGTTGGCGAAAGCCGTACGGCCGGATGCGATTATCTGCACCGGACGTTCTGATTTTCCTAATCAGGTGAACAACGTGCTCTGCTTCCCGTTTATCTTTCGTGGCGCGCTGGATGTGGGGGCCACCGCCATCAATGAAGAGATGAAGCTGGCGGCCGTACACGCCATTGCCGAACTGGCACAGGCGGAACAAAGCGACGTAGTGGCTTCGGCCTATAGCGATCAGGACCTGCGCTTCGGACCGGACTATCTGATTCCCAAACCCTTTGATCCACGTTTAATCGTGCAGATAGCCCCTGCCGTGGCGAAAGCGGCGATGGCGTCCGGCGTGGCAACCCGGCCTGTGGCTGACTTTGATGCCTACCGGGAGCAACTTACGGAGTTTGTGTATAAGACCAACCTGTTTATGAAGCCGATCTTTTCCCAGGCGCGTAAAGCCCCGAAACGGGTGGTGATGGCGGAGGGCGAAGAGGTGCGGGTGCTGCATGCTACGCAGGAGCTGGTCTCGCTGGGGCTGGCGAAACCCATCCTGATAGGTCGCCCCAACGTGATCGCCATGCGGTTAGAAAAACAGGGGCTCAAAATTGAGGCCGGAAAGGATTTTGAAATCGTGAATAACGAATCCGATCCCCGCTTTAAAGCGTACTGGAATGAGTATTACCAGATGATGAAGCGGCGCGGTGTCACCCCCGAGCAGGCGCAGCGCGCCGTTATTGGCAATCCGACCCTCATCGGTGCCATCATGGTCTACCGTGGTGAGGCCGATGCGCTGATCTGCGGCACCATCGGCGATTATAACGAGCACTACGAAATTGTGGAGCGCGTGCTGGGCCTGCGGAGTGATGTGAAGGTGGCCGGTGCCATGAATGCGCTGTTACTGCCGAATGGCAACACGTTTATTGCGGATACTTACGTCAACGCCGATCCTACACCGGAACAGCTGGCGGATATTACGTTGATGGCGGCGGAAACCGTCCGTCGCTTTGGGATTGAGCCGCGCGTGGCGTTGCTGTCGCACTCCAGCTTTGGCACCTCCAGTGCGCCTGGTGCGCAGAAAATGCGCGATGTACTGGCGCTGGTGCAACAGCGCGCGCCTGAGCTGGAAATCGACGGGGAGATGCACGGCGATGCGGCGCTGGTGGAAAGCATCCGGCGGGAAATCATGCCCGACAGCCCGCTGAAAGGCAGCGCAAACCTGCTGATCATGCCCAACGTGGAAGCGGCGCGCATCAGCTACAATCTGCTGCGCGTGTCCTGTTCGGAAGGCGTAACGGTCGGGCCGGTGCTGATGGGCATGACCCGGCCGGTGCACGTGCTGACGCGCATCGCGTCCGTGCGCCGGATCGTCAATATGGTGGCGCTGGCGGTGGTGGAAGCGCAGACGCAGCCGCTGTAATCAACCGGGGCGGCGACCCGGGTTGCCGCCCCGGCACGTTCCTGAGCCGGCAACGTGGATTACTCAGGCAGGTTGAGCCAGTTTTTCACCGGCAGGAAGTCACGGTAGAGCGCGGCCTCGGGTGAGTCAGGTTCAGGATGATAGTTATATTCCCAGCGCACCATGGGCGGCAGGGACATCAAAATGGATTCCGTTCTGCCTCCGGTTTGCAGGCCAAACAGCGTGCCCCGATCCCACACCAGATTGAACTCTACATAGCGACCCCGGCGGTAAAGCTGGAACTGGCGCTCGCGGTCGCCATAAGGCATGTGCTTGCGGCGCGCCACAATCGGCTGGTAAGCGTCCAGAAAGCCCCGGCCGACGGCCTGAATAAGGGCAAAACTTTGTTCAAAGCCCGGCTCGTGGATATCGTCAAAAAACAGCCCACCAATACCGCGTTGCTCGTCGCGGTGTTTCAGATAGAAATAGTCGTCGCACCACTTTTTAAACCGGGGATAGACATCCTCGCCAAAAGGCTGGCAGATATCGAAGGCGGTCTGATGCCAGTGCAGCGCATCTTCTTCAAACCCGTAAAACGGCGTCATATCAAAGCCGCCGCCAAACCACCAGATCGGCTCGGCACCGGGTTTTTCGGCAATGAAAAAGCGCACATTCGCATGACTGGTCGGTACATACGGGTTGTTGGGATGGATAACCAGCGAAACGCCCATGGCTTCGAAACTGCATCCGGCCAGCTCAGGACGATGTGCCGTCGCGGAGGCGGGCATCTGGTCGCCATGAACGTGGGAGAAATTCACGCCAGCCTGTTCAAACACGGCACCATTACGCAGCACACGGCTTCGTCCACCGCCACCGCCGGGGCGTTCCCAGCGGTCTTCAGTGAACTGCGCGCCACCGTCTTCGGCAGTCAGCTTGCGACAAATCTCATCCTGCAAATCCAGCAGGAACGTTTTTACGCGGGAGATATCAGGCATGGGATAGGCTTCTCTTAGTAAAAATTGGCCGTGATTATAGCTGATCTACTATGACATTCGACGATCATACTCATCAAAGTAGTTAATGATACCTGTGGCGATAGCCGAGGCAATCTTCTGCCGAAAGGCGGTCGTGCCCAGCAACTGCTCTTCGCGCGGATTGGTAATAAAAGACGTTTCCACCAGCACCGAGGGAATGGACGGCGACTTCAGCACGGCAAAGGCGGCCTGTTCGGTATGCTGACTGTGAAGGTGATGCACCGGGCGAATCTGGTCCAGAACGTGTTTGCCCAGGGTCAGGCTGTTTCTGATGGTGTCCGTTTGCACCAGATCGAACAGAATCTGCTGTAAATACTGGTCCTGCTGTTCCACGTTGGCTCCGCCGACCTTGTCCGCGTCATTTTCACGTTTCGACAGGTAACGCGCCATGCTGCTGCTGGCACCCCGATTGGATAACGCGAACACAGAGGCACCGCTGGCATCCGGGCTGGTATAGCCATCCGCATGGATTGACATAAACAGGTTCGCACCGTGCTGATGCGCAATCTCCACCCGCTGGTAGAGCGGAATGAAATGGTCGCTGTCACGCGTCAGGCGGACCTCGATACGCGGATGTGACTGCAGCAGACTGCGCACATTACTGGCGATGTCTAAAACAATGTGTTTTTCTTCGGAACCCTCTTCGCCGACCGCACCCGAATCGATACCGCCGTGGCCCGGATCGAGCATCACGATGCGCTTGCCGTTGTTAACCCGCGGCCTGGGCGACGAGGGTCGGTTAGAGAGCGAAGCCTGCTGTTCCTTCGCCTGCACCGCGCGCGGGGACAATATGGCGAGCGCCAGCCCGGACAGCAGCAGCTGGCGACGATGAATTAAACGTTTGAGTAAGTGCATATGCATGTCCCTGAGCAGTCATAATGCACCGTGTTATAGCGTAACATTATGCCCGGTGCGATCTTTCAACCATTTCAGGTTATTACTTTGTTTTTCAGACTGGTAACAGGCAATTTCTTTTTTTTTAACGTTGCCGTCAGCAGCCAGGGTTGCACCCGCCGAAGAAAGCGTGATAATCAGCAAATTGAGGTGAACTGCAGGTACAGAAGATGGAAATCCGCACCTTCCGCCAGGAAGATTTTGAAGAAGTGATCACGCTCTGGGAACGCTGCGATTTGTTACGGCCATGGAACGATCCGGAGCTGGACATCGAACGCAAAATGCATCATGACGCCGACCTGTTTCTGGTGGCGGAAGTCGGGGGCGAAGTCGTCGGTACCGTAATGGGCGGTTACGATGGTCACCGTGGCGCGGCTTACTATCTGGCGGTGCATCCGGATTATCAGGGCCGCGGCTTTGCCAATGCCCTGATGAATCGGCTGGAGAAAAAACTCATTGCGCGCGGTTGCCCTAAAATTCACCTGATGGTGCGGGAAGAGAACGACCAGGTCGTTGCCTTCTATGAAAAGCTGGATTATGAAACGGTCGATGTGGTGTTGCTGGGCAAACGTTTAATCGAAGATCGTGAATATTAATTCGGTCTGGCCGCCTGAGGAGTACGACGACAAAGGGCAACTGCGCCTGCCGTTTCTTTTCTGGCTGATTCTGCTATTACAGTCGCGCACCTGGTGGCTCCTGGTGATGGCCGGCGCGTCACGTCAGCAGGGAAACGATCTTCTGGCCCTTTTCTATCCGGATCGCCAGGCGTTCTGGTCAGGACTGGTGCTGGGTCTGCCAGCGCTGTCGGGGCTGTTGCTCACGGGCTACCGGTCGCGTTTACCCCGAGTGTGGCGCAGCTGGCGCCTGGTGCTGGTGGTATCGTTAGGGGCGAATTTGCTCTGGCAGAGCGTACAACTCGTCCAGACCGATCTGCTCAGCTCACCGTTGCCGCTGCTGTTTACGCTGTTTGATCTGCTGGCACTGCTGTGGTTACTGATCAGTGTCCGGCTTCGCGCCTGCTTTTTGCCGCCACACGATCCCGAATAAACTTTTTGCCGCTTTGCGACTCCAATCCGTTTTGCCCAGGTCTATTTATTAACAGGAGTTTTCATGAAAGCTGTTCGTTACACGATACTGACGGTGGCCATGCTGGTCAGTGGGTGTGCCAGTTCCTCCGGCCCTGACGCCAACAGCAGCCAGCAGGTACGCTGGTGGAATCCATTGAGTTACCACTGGTCTTCTGCGCTGCCATGGAACTGGTTTGGTCCTTCACTGACGATCAGCGATCAGGGCGTTGGTGGGATCAACAGTGCCACGGCGATGAACGAATCGGCCATCAAAGACGGGCTTAAGGGCAACTACGATCTGCGTCAGGGCATGCGTGGCCAGAACGGTCAGGTGGTGTCCTTCTGGCAGGCGATGAAGGACGGTCAGGTTAAGCTGGTCATTTATGGTCAGTCACAGGTTGACCGCATTGAGGTGACGGACAACGACATTGCCAGTGCCGACGGCAGCAAAATTGGCGATGCGTTTAGCGCCAGATATGACAAAGCCTTTAATAACTGCATTGTGGCTGCCGGGTTAGACAATCATGACGTCGAATGCCGTGTGCCTGGCAGCCCGCATCTGCGCTACGTTTACAGCGGGACCTGGCACGGTCCGGAAGGATTACTGCCCGCCGATGACACGCTGAAAAGCTGGAAACTCAGCAAGTTCGTCTGGCAGCGTTAAGCCCCGTAATTTTTGCCTCCCGCAGGGCGTTCAGTGCGCCCTGCCAACCCAATTCTGTTTTTGCGCATTCTTTTCCCGCCGCCTTATGCCTTTTTCGACTTTGAAATCAACAAACGATATATAAAACCGTTACGGGTTTACGCTGAGTTATAAATAAACTGCTGTATCTGCGGATGAGATCTGCATCAAATTTCTTCAGGGTGAACCATGACCTTCAAAGCGATGAAAAAAATCGTGAGCGGAATCGCGCTGTCGCTGGGCCTTGCTGGCGCCGCGCACGCCACAGAGCTGTTAAACAGCTCTTATGACGTTTCACGTGAACTGTTCGTCGCCCTGAACGCGCCTTTTGTCAGCCAGTGGGATGCGCAACATCCGGACGATAAACTCACCATCAAAATGTCGCATGCGGGTTCTTCTAAACAGGCGCTGGCCATCCTGCAAGGGCTGCGTGCCGATGTGGTGACCTATAATCAGGTGACGGATGTACAGGTGCTGCATGACAAAGGCAAACTGATCCCGGCCGACTGGCAAACGCGCCTGCCGAATCACAGTTCACCGTTTTATTCCACCATGGCGTTTCTGGTTCGCAAGGGTAACCCTAAGCAGATTCATGACTGGTCCGATTTAACCCGTGACGACGTGAAGCTGATTTTCCCGAATCCGAAGACCTCGGGTAACGGGCGTTATACCTATCTTGCCGCCTGGGGTGCCGCAGAGAAAGCGGACGGCGGCGACCAGGCAAAAACGCGCGCCTGGATGACACAGTTTCTGAAAAACGTCGAGGTTTTCGACACAGGCGGACGCGGCGCCACCACCACCTTTGCTGAACGCGGCTTAGGGGATGTGCTGATCAGCTTCGAATCGGAGGTCAACACCATTCGTAATCAGTACGGTAAAGAGGATTACGAAGTCGTGGTGCCAAAAACCGATATCCTGGCGGAGTTCCCCGTCGCCTGGGTCGATAAAAACGTTGAACACAATAAAACAGCCGACGCGGCGAAGGCTTATCTGACCTGGCTGTATTCGCCCGAGGCACAGAAAATCATTACGGACTTTTATTATCGCGTGAACAATCCGCAGCTGATGGAGCAGCAAAAAGATCGCTTTCCAGCCACACAGCTGTTTCGGGTTGAAGACGTATTTGGTAGTTGGAATAACGTTATGAAAACCCATTTCGAAAGTGGCGGTGAACTGGATCAACTGTTAGCGGCGGGGCGTGGATAATGTTTGCAGCCAGCCAAAAACGTGTTTTGCCCGGTTTCGGCCTGAGCCTGGGCACCAGTCTGCTGTTTACCTGCCTGATTCTGCTGCTGCCCATCAGCGCCCTCATCATGCAGTTGTCGCAGATGACATTGCAGCAATACTGGGACGTGGTGACCAATCCCCAGCTGATTGCAGCCTATAAAGTGACGCTGCTGTCGGCCGGCGTTGCCTCATTGTTCAATGCCCTGTTTGGCATGCTGATGGCCTGGGTTTTAACGCGTTATCGCTTCCCGGGTCGCACGCTGCTGGATGGTTTAATGGATTTGCCCTTTGCATTGCCAACCGCCGTCGCAGGGTTAACCCTGGCCGGTCTGTTTTCGGTAAACGGCTGGTACGGTCAATGGTTTGCTCATTTCGACATTAAGATTTCCTACACCTGGATTGGTATCGCGCTGGCGATGGCCTTCACCAGTATCCCGTTTGTTGTCCGGACGGTGCAGCCGGTGCTGGAAGAGTTAGGTCCGGAATACGAAGAGGCGGCGCAGACACTGGGCGCAACGCCCTGGCAAAGTTTCCGTCGCGTTGTGCTGCCGGAAGTGGCTCCGGCGTTGCTGGCGGGCACTGCGCTGTCGTTTACCCGCAGCCTGGGCGAGTTTGGCGCGGTGATCTTTATCGCGGGCAATATTGCCTGGAAAACAGAAGTGACCTCACTGATGATTTTCGTCCGTCTGCAGGAGTTTGATTATCCGGCCGCCAGCGCCATCGCGTCGGTCATTCTGGCGGCGTCGTTGCTGCTGCTGTTTGCCATTAATACCTTACAGAGCCGCTTTGGCCGTCGTCTGGGAGGTCACTGATGGCCGATATTTCGCAACTCAATCATGCCGATCGCCAGCCCGTAAACTGGGGTAAATGGCTGCTTATCGGCACGGGTGTGCTGATCTCGGTGCTGCTGCTGGTGGTGCCGATGGTCTCCATCTTCTGGGAAGCGCTGCACAGCGGGCTTGGCCTGACTCTGCGTAACCTGACCGACAGCGATATGCTGCACGCGATTTGGCTGACCGTACTGGTGGCGCTGATTACCGTGCCGGTTAATCTGGTCTTCGGCACCTTGCTGGCCTGGCTGGTCACCCGCTTTACGTTTCCTGGTCGCCAGCTGTTGTTAACCCTGTTTGATATTCCGTTTGCGGTCTCGCCGGTTGTGGCTGGCCTGATGTACCTGCTGTTCTGGGGCATTAACGGTCCGGCAGGCGGCTGGCTGGATGCCCACAATATTCAGGTGATGTTCACCTGGCCGGGTATGGTGCTGGTCACCGTCTTCGTGACCTGTCCGTTCGTGGTTCGCGAACTGGTGCCGGTCATGCTGAGCCAGGGCAGTCATGAAGATGAGGCTGCGGTGCTGTTGGGCGCGTCGGGCTGGCAGATGTTTCGCCGTGTGACGTTACCGAATATTCGCTGGGCAATGCTGTACGGCGTGGTGCTGACCAATGCCCGCGCCATTGGCGAGTTCGGTGCGGTATCTGTGGTATCCGGCTCCATTCGCGGCGAAACCTACACTTTGCCGCTTCAGGTCGAATTACTGCATCAGGATTACAACACGGTGGGTGCCTTCACTGCCGCCGCGTTGCTGACCGTCATGGCCATCCTGACCCTGTTTTTGAAAAGCATTGTGCAGTGGCGCTTAGAGCAGCAGCACAAACGCCTGCAACTGGAGGAAAATCATGAGCATTGAGATTAAACAAATCAACAAATCCTTTGGTCGCACAGCGGTGCTGAACGATATTTCACTGGATATCCCGTCGGGCCAGATGGTGGCGTTGCTGGGGCCGTCCGGTTCCGGTAAAACGACCCTGCTGCGAATTATCGCCGGGCTGGAGCATCAGAACAGCGGCCAGATTCGTTTTCATGAGCATGACGTCAGTCGCCTGCATGCCCGCGATCGTAAAGTCGGGTTTGTTTTTCAACACTATGCGCTGTTCCGCCATATGACCGTGTTTGACAACATTGCCTTTGGCCTGACCGTGCTGCCGCGTCGTGAGCGGCCATCCAGTGCCGAAATCAAAAATCGTGTAACACGTCTGCTGGAGATGGTGCAGTTGTCGCATCTGGCAAACCGCTTTCCGGCTCAGCTCTCGGGTGGTCAGAAGCAGCGCGTGGCGCTGGCAAGAGCACTGGCCGTCGAGCCGCAAATTCTGCTGCTGGATGAGCCTTTCGGTGCGCTGGATGCCCAGGTGCGTAAAGAGCTGCGCCGCTGGTTACGCCAGCTTCATGAAGAATTAAAATTCACCAGCGTGTTTGTCACGCACGATCAGGAAGAGGCAATGGAAGTTGCCGACCGCGTCGTGGTGATGAGTCAGGGCAGCATCGAGCAGGTGGGCACGCCGGATGAGGTCTGGCGCGATCCGGCGACGCGCTTCGTGCTGGAATTCCTGGGCGAAGTTAACCGCTTTGACGGTGAGGTTCATGGTTCCCAGTTCCATGTCGGGGCGCATCACTGGCCGTTAGGCTATACCTCCGCCCATCAGGGCGCGGTTGATCTGTTCCTGCGTCCCTGGGAAATTGATGTTTCGCGTAAAAGCAGCCTGGAAACCCCTTTACCGGTACAGGTCCTTGAGGTGAGTCCGCGTGGCCATTTCTGGCAGTTGGTCGTTCAGCCTGCGGGCTGGCAGAGCGAACCTTTCTCGCTGGTGTTCGACGGTGACCAGACCGCGCCACTGCGCGGCGAGCGCCTGTTTGTCGGGCTGCAACAGGCCAGGCTCTATCAGGGCGCCACGCCATTGCGGGCAGTTGCCTTTGCGCACAGCGCCTGATATTTTCTTTTTCACGCAGGGCGGGACAATGTCCCGCCCTTTTTTAATGTTTATACCGCCATACCTCAGGCTCTGGCCTGATTCGTAACGGTATCGTTTCGCCAGGATATGCACCGTGACCACTCTGGAACACACAATCGGTAATACACCGCTTATCAGGTTACAGCGCCTGACGCCTGACAATGGCAGTGAGATCTGGCTGAAACTGGAGGGCAACAACCCCGCAGGTTCCGTCAAAGATCGCGCAGCCTGGTCGATGATTCATCAGGCGGAACGGCGAGGCGAGATAACACCGGGCGATCAGCTGATTGAGGCCACCAGTGGCAACACCGGTATCGCGCTGGCGATGATCGCGGCGATGAAAGGCTACCGGTTGCGCTTACTGATGCCGGATAATATGAGCCAGGAGCGGCAGGATGCGATGCGTGCCTATGGGGCCGAGTTAGTCCTGATAGGTCGGGAGCAGGGCATGGAGGGCGCGCGTGATTTAGCCCAGGCGATGGCGGCGCGCGGTGAGGGAACGGTGCTGGACCAGTTTAATAACCCAGACAATCCACTGGGCCACTACCAGACCACGGGACCGGAGCTGTGGGCCCAGTCGAATCAGCGCATGACGCATTTTGTCTCCAGTATGGGCACCACCGGCACGATTACCGGCGTAGGGCGGTTTTTAAAAGAACATAAGACGGGCGTGAAAGTGATTGGCCTGCAGCCTAAAGAAGGCAGTAGCATTCCTGGGATTCGCCGCTGGCCCCAGGCGTATTTGCCCGGCATTTACCGGCCCGAGTTGGTGGATGAGGTAATTGATATGGGGCAGCAGGAAGCCGAAGAGACCATGCGGGCGCTGGCCCGGCGTGAAGGTATTTTCTGCGGCGTCAGCTCAGGCGGATCGGTCGCGGGCGCGCTGCGTATTGCCAGCGCCCATCCTGGAAGCGTCGTGGTGGCCATTGTTTGTGACCGTGGCGATCGCTATCTCTCTACCGGCGTTTATCAGTAACGCCACGCAGCCATTACGCCCTCTGAAGGCTTATGCTGCGCCGTCGGCTGCCTGAGTCTTGTTTATTTGGCTAAGCTTACTGGCATCTGTAAGGATCGCGTAAAACTGGCTGCGCGTTTCGCTGGCCCGGTTCAAAATAGCGCCAGTGACGTAAGAGAGATAACAATGAAAATCCTGCTGGTAGATGACGACGTAGAATTAGGCACGATGCTGAGCCAGTATCTGATCACGGAAGGCTTTGATACGCAACTGGTGTTAACCGGCACTGCCGGTGTGCAGGGGGCGCTGTCCGGTGAGTACAGCGCCATGATTCTGGATATTATGCTGCCGGATATGAGCGGCACCGATGTCCTGCGCCAGGTGCGCCAGCAAAGCCGTCTGCCGGTGATTATGCTGACGGCCAAGGGCGACAATATTGATCGGGTTATCGGCCTGGAAATGGGGGCCGATGACTATATGCCCAAGCCGTGTTATCCCCGTGAGTTGGTGGCGCGCTTGCGTGCCGTACTGCGTCGGATTGAGGAGCATGCGCCTCTGCAGGATAAAAAAGAGACGCTGCAATGGGGAGAGTTAACACTCAATGCGGCCAACCGCGTGACGGAATGGCAGGGGAAAGCCTTTGATCTGACCGCCTCTGAATTTAATCTGCTGGATTTGCTGCTGCGTTCACCGGACCGGGTGGTGACGAAAGACGAGCTGTCTGAGAAAGGCCTGGGACGACCGCGTGAAGCGTACGATCGCAGCGTGGATGTGCATATCAGTAATATCCGTCAGAAGCTCAGCGCGCTCACCGCCGACAGCATCACCATCGAAACCGTTCGCAGCATTGGTTATCGCATTCGATGAATCAAACTTACCGTGGGCACATGTTCTGGAAGATCCTGCTGGGGTTCTGGCTGGTTTTCCTGATTATCAGTCAGCTGATCTGGCTGGGTTTCTCACTTTCCGGTACGCGGCATCATCCCCCTGAATATTTGGTCACCCAGCGGCTGGCTGACGCGCTGATGGCGTCAGCCGTGTCGGTGCTGGAGCGGGGCGGCCCGTCAGCGCTGGATGCGATGATGGCGGAGTGGGCCCCGGAAGATCGGGCGTTTTTGCATGTACGCGCACTGGATAATCTCCGCAACGCAGAGGCACCGCCGCTTGCGCCCGAAACGCCCGAAAAATCCTTTTTTCCCGACCATCTTGTGCGCCAGGCACAGAGCCCGGACGGCAAGAGCTATGAGCTGCTGTACGATCTGAAAGGCATACGCACAATGAGCCGGGAGGGGCGGCCACATAATTTCCTGAATATTCCTGAGCCCATGTTCATTTTCGCCGGGTCTGTGGGGTTGCTGTTTAGCCTGCTGCTGGCATGGAACCTGACGCGCCCTATGCGACAACTGCGTGAAGGTTTTTCGCGGGTAGCCAATGGCGATTTAAGCATCAGGCTCTATCCTGCGCTGCGTAAGCGTCATGACGAGCTCTCCAGCGTGGCGCAGGCGTTCGATGCCATGGTTGAACGCCTGGACACGTTGGTGCGTGCCCGTGAAGCCCTGCTTCATGACATCTCTCATGAACTGCGCTCGCCGCTTGCCCGTCTGCAACTGGCAACGGGCCTGGCGCGACAGCGGCCAGAAAACGTGAATGACTCGCTGGATCGCATCGACGAAGAGGCACAGCGGCTGGATAAGATGATTGGTGAACTGTTAACCCTGGCGCGTGCCGAGCATGAAAGTGTGCCGGGCGAACACTATTTTGATTTGGCCGGCTTATTAGAGGCGGTGGTTACCGATCTCCGTTATGAAGCGCAGATCCCCGGTGTCGAGGTCGTGTTTAACGTTGATGAGCAGGCCGATCATACCGTACGCGGGAATGCTGAGTTATGCCGGCGAGGCATTGAGAACGTGCTGCGTAATGCTTTACGCTTTTCGCTGCCGGGTCAGCGCATTGAGGTCAGCCTGCAGGTTGAGCAACAGTGGCTGGCGATTCAGGTGCGGGATCAGGGGCCAGGCGTCGATGAGAATAAGCTGTCCAGCATCTTTGATCCCTTTGTCCGGGTCAATTCGCCGTTATTGGGTAAAGGCTACGGGCTGGGGCTGGCAATTGTGCGCAAAGTGGTACTGGCGCATCATGGCGAGGTCAGGGCGGTTAACCGGCCTGAAGGCGGACTGGAGCTGACACTGCGTTTGCCCCGCTGGCAGCCGCATTAAGCAGAGACGTGAAGCATAGAAGCATAAGAGAACGGCACCCTGAGGTGCCGTTTGTGTATTACTTTTTGATGCGAATCACCGGGGTTTCACCCACGACGACCTGACCAGACAGTTTTGTCAAATCCTTGATTTCATCCATATTGGAAATGACAACAGGGGTCAGTGTGGATTTTGCTTTCTCTTCCAGCAGCGGCAGATCGAATTCGATCACCACGTCGCCTTTTTTAACCTTCTGACCTTCTTCGGCGATGCGTTTGAAGCCTTCGCCTTTCAGTTCGACGGTATCGATGCCGAAATGCACGAACAGCTCAATGCCATTATCGGATTCGATTGAAAAGGCATGGTTGGTTTCGAAAATCTTGCCGATAGTCCCATCAACCGGCGCAACCATTTTGTTGCCGCTTGGTTTGATCGCAATACCGTCACCCACGATTTTTTCTGCAAACACCACATCTGGTACGTCTTCAATATTCACGATTTCGCCAGACAGAGGCGCTACGATATCAATTGTCCCAGCGCTATCTGTTTTTTCGCCAAAAAGTTTAGAAAACAAACCCATGATCTTCTCCTAAGCAGTAATTTGGGGCCAGCATCTCGTGGATCAGCAGAGCGTTTTTTCTTTAATGAACTTGTTCACCAGGTTCATCAAGTCTTCCGCCGTAGGTTGAGCCAGTGCCTGCTCTGCCAACGCCTTCGCATCTTCGAAATGTGTATTACGAATAATTTTCTTGATGCCAGGGATAGAAATGGCACTCATGCTGAATTCGTCCAGCCCCATTCCCAGTAACAGTAGTGTAGCACGTTCGTCACCTGCCAGCTCACCACACATGCCAGTCCATTTACCTTCAGCATGAGACGCATCAATGACTTGCTTGATGAGGTTCAGTACCGAAGGCGTCATCGGGTTATACAGGTGCGAAATCAAATCATTACCACGATCTACTGCAAGAGTATACTGCGTCAAATCGTTTGTCCCAATGCTAAAGAAGTCGACTTCTTTCGCCAGGTGACGTGCAATCACGGCAGAGGCAGGCGTTTCCACCATAATGCCCACTTCGATTGACTCGTCAAACGCTTTACCTTCTTCGCGTAACTGCGCTTTCAGCAGCTCCAGTTCCGCTTTCAGCGTACGCACTTCTTCAACCGAAATGATCATCGGGAACATGATGCGCAGCTTACCGAAAGAAGAGGCACGTAAGATAGCACGCAGCTGTGCATGCAGAATTTCCTTACGATCCATCGCAATACGGATGGCGCGCCAGCCCAGGAACGGGTTTTCTTCTTTAGGCAGGTTCATGTAAGGCAGGTCTTTATCACCGCCAATATCCATGGTACGGACGATCACGGCCTGCGATCCCATGGCTTCTGCGACCGCTTTATACGCCTGGAACTGCTCTTCTTCGGTCGGCAGTGAGTCGCGATCCATAAACAGGAACTCAGTGCGGTACAGGCCAACACCTTCTGCGCCGTTGCGCTCGGCACCGGCGATATCGCGTACCGTACCGATGTTGGCGCAGACTTCAACCTGATGGCCATCCAGCGTAACAGCCGGCAGATCTTTCAGCTTCGCCAGCTCGTGTTTTTCAGACAGATACTGATTCTGAACCGCTTTCAGCTCTTCCTGAACCGCCTCAGACGGATTAACGTGAATCGCATTGTTCACCCCGTCCAGGATGATGAAATCGCCGTTTTTGATGGTGGCGGTCACGTTACCGGTGCCGACAATCGCCGGGATTTCTAACGAGCGTGCCATGATTGAGGTGTGCGAGGTACGGCCACCCAAATCGGTAATAAAGCCCAGCACCTTTTCAGATTCAGCTGTGCGGTTTCGGATGGCGTTAAATCTTTCGCCACCAGAATAGATTCTTCCTGGATTGCGCTCAGGTCGACAATGTGCAGACCTAAAATGTTTTGCAGCAGACGCTTACCGATGTCACGCACGTCTGCCGCACGCTCTTTCAGGTATTCGTCGTCCAGCTCCTCCAGGGCTTTTGCCTGGGCGTCGATGACGGAGTTCACAGCAGCATCAGCAGTGGCGTGATCTTTTTTGATCAGGTCGATGATTTCCTGCTCCAGCTCTTCGTCTTCCAGCAACATAATGTGGCCTTCGAAGATGGCTGCTTTTTCTTCACCCAGGGATTCGCTGGCTTTGATACGAATGGCTTCAAGTTGCTCAGCCGCTTTGCTACGCCCTTGCAGAAAGCGCTGAACCTCCTGCTCAACCTGGTCATCTGAAATTTTTTTACGGTTGATGACGATCTCGTCTTCTTTCAGCAGCAGAGCTTTGCCGAAAGCGATACCTGGTGATGCTAAAATGCCTGAAATCATAACCCTACCTTTTTATCACGATGGCTGACTGGACTCGTTGCGTTGCCATAGTCGTGTGACACGTACTCTACGAAAGCAATAACGCGGACAGGTTGTCCGCGATCAAGATGTTGCACACAATGGCGCAGAAGAGTCGTTTTAAGCGGAGCAGAAAGGAGATTACTCCAGTTCCGCCATCAGCTTAACCAGATGCTCTACGGCTTTTTGCTCATCTTCACCTTCCGCAGAAAGTGTGACAACGGTGCCCTGAGTCAGACCCAGAGTCTGCAGCTTAAACAGGCTTTTGGCGCTGGCCGATTTGCCGTTGGAGGTCACGGTGATTTCTGACTGGAAGGCTTTAGCTTCTTTGACAAATTGCGCAGCAGGGCGAGTATGCAGTCCGTTTGGTGCGGTAATGGTAACTTCTTGCTGGAACATTCTATTTCCCCAACGTTTTCAGGATGAGTGTTATGGATCTAAAGTCTAGCCTGGAGCCGTAACTTTAGCCTGTGTAGGTGCGCGGGTATACAACTTACAATCGAACAAATGCGCTTGAATGAGTGTTTCATTCCCGCTGCGTGTCAAAACACGAGTTGAGCACGTCACCGGGTAATTATGCCGTGATTCGCCCTTTCACTAAATCTGAAACTTGATTCAGCTTGATCCACTTCAAAGGAGGATTAATTTCAGGCATCGAAATAATTGGCAGTCTAAATACCAGAGCCACACGACTGAAATCAATCGGCTGCATGGTAAAAGTGAGATCTGCGCCACAAAAAAGCACCCGTCAGGGTGCTTTTTAAGCGTTTGTCCAGAGCGAACTTCGGGCTATTGAAGCTCTTTTTCCGTGAAAAGATCGGCGAACAGCGCGGTGCTGAGATAGCGCTCACCGGAAGAAGGAAGAATGACAACGATGTTTTTGTTGGCGTAGGCTTCATCTTCCTGCAACTTCAGCGCGGCGGCAACGGCGGCACCCGAAGAGATACCGGCCAGAATGCCTTCTTCTTCCATCAGGCGACGGGCCGTGGCGATCGCTTCATCATTAGTGATGCCGACAGCTAAATCGATCAGCGCCAAATCCAGGTTACCCGGAATAAAGCCCGCGCCAATCCCCTGAATCTTATGCGGGCCGGGTTTCAGCTCTTCGCCCGCCATCGCCTGCGCAATCACCGGTGAGTCAGTGGGTTCTACGGCCACGGTGATCAAGGATTTCTTACCCTGGGTGTTTTTGATGTAACGGCTCACGCCTGTCAGCGTGCCGCCAGTACCCACACCGGCAATGAACACATCCACTTCACCATCCGTGTCTTCCCAGATTTCGGGACCGGTGGTTTTCTCGTGAATTTCCGGGTTGGCCGGGTTACTGAACTGCTGCAGCAGCAAATACTTGTCGGGATCGCTGGCCACGATCTCTTCGGCTTTGGCGATCGCGCCTTTCATGCCTTTTGCGCCTTCGGTCAGGACCAGATTTGCGCCCAGGGCTTTAAGCAACTTACGGCGCTCAACAGACATGGTGTCCGGCATGGTCAGCGTCAGTTTGTAACCGCGCGCGGCGGCCACGTAGGCTAATGCAATACCGGTGTTACCGCTGGTCGGTTCAACCAGTTCAATACCTTGCTTAAGAATACCGCGTTTTTCTGCGTCCCAAATCATGTTGGCACCGATACGGCATTTCACACTGAAGCTCGGGTTACGGGACTCAACCTTCGCAAGGATGCGGCCGTTACCGATGCGGTTCAGTCGAACCAGCGGCGTATGACCAATTGTCAAAGAGTTGTCTTCATAGATCTTACTCATAGCCTGTCCTTAACTGTATGAATTATTGGGAACCCTCTGAGCATACCTGTTCTGCCCCGTGGCGGAAGGAAAGAAATCATATATCTATATGTCTCATGGCGATAAGACCTGCCAAAAATTGCATAAGGATAGTTGATATGTTCAGCGCAGGCTTTCACGAGCCAGGTTCGCCCGGTAGCGATCAACCCACATCGCGGTGGCCCCGCACACGGCGACCGGCATAATGGCCAGGTTCACCACAGGAATCATTGTAAAGAGGCTCACCAGCGCGCCAAACTGCATATTGGCTGTCTTGTGCTGGCGTAAGGCATTACGCATCTGCTGAAAGCTGACTTTATGGTTATCGAAAGGATAGTCGCAATACTGAACAGACAACATCCAGGCGCTGAACATAAACCACAGCACGGGTGCCACCGTCTGCCCAAAACCCGGAACCAGATAAAGTAATAACAGGCACAATGCGCGGGGCAGGTAGTAGCCCAGCTTTTGTAATTCGCGTTTCATGATGCGCGGCACGTCTTTAACCATGCCCAGCCAGCCGCTGTCAGGCAGTGGTTTACCCGTCAGCCGCCCCTCAAGTTGTTCCGCCAGCAGGCCGCAAAACGGCGCGGCAATCAGGTTGGCTATCGTTGAAAAGAAATAGCTAAACACCAGCACCACCGAAATCACCGACAGCGGCCACAGCACATAGCTGAGCCATTGCAGCCAGTCCGGCACATGCGACATCAGTTTGGGGATCCACTCGTCAAGACGGAAAAATAACCAGACAAAGGCGCCGCCTAGCAGCAGGATGTTGACCAGCAAGGGGATGATGACGAAGCGCCGTATGCCCGGTAACCTGATTAGCTTCCAGCCCTGGCTAAAATAGTGCACGCCATTAAAAGAGGAAACGGAATTATTCACAGCCATCGAGCCAGTTCTCCTGAAGATGTTAAGGCGCGCCTACTATAACCTGGCTTTTTCTGCTGACCAGGTGCCGTTTGGGTAAAAAAACAGCGAAAAAGTGGCGGTGAGCTATCTTATTTGTGAGAAAATACTGCACAGACTTGCACTTATCTGGCAGGGCAAATACAGTTAGAGAATAAAGTTTGCCGCGGTGGCAAGGTATTGGAACAACAGAGAATACAATGATGCAGGATTTGCGTCTGATATTAATCGTTGTTGGCGCGATCGCCATTATAGCGCTTCTTATTCACGGACTGTGGACCAGCCGTAAAGAACGCTCTTCAGTCTTCCGCGATCGCCCGCACAAACGTTTGAAACAACGTGATGAACATGATGATGAGACGCTGACCGACGACGTTGATGACGGCGTCGGTGAAGTGCGTGTGCGTAATACGCGCGGGCACCAGGAGCCTCATTTTGACGACATCCGCGAGCCACAGCCTGAAGTGCGGCGTGAGCCTGTTAAGGAGCGCCCGCGTCAGCCTTCTGCGCCGCAGCCTGAAAGCGATCCTCTTTTTGACCCGGCACCGCAACCGGAACGTGCGCCACAACGGCCTGCACCGACTCGCCAGCCACCAGCCTTCACCGCACCGCCGGTTCAGGCCGATCCGTTGCTGGATAGCGATCCGCTGGACAGCGTTCAGCCCAATCCTGTTTATCAGGCCGAACCTGAGCCTGACTATGAGCCAGAGCCTGAGGTGGTCAGTCCGCCGCCGCAGCCGAAACAACCTGAACCTCGTCCGCAGACCAGCAGTAAGCCCAAAGAAGCGGTGCTTGTGCTGCATGTCGCGGCGCACTCAGGCGGTCAGCTGAATGGTGAAGCCTTGCTACAGGGCATTTTGCAGGCCGGTTTTCAGTTTGGTGAAATGAACATTTTCCATCGTCATCTCAGCCCGGCAGGCAGCGGTCCTGTGCTGTTTAGTCTGGCTAACATGGTGAAACCCGGTTCCTTCAATCCTGACGAAATGACCGACTTCACCACGCCCGGCGTCTCCATTTTCATGATGGTGCCGTCGTATGGCGATGCGAATCAGAACTTTAAGCTGATGCTACAGTCCGCGCAGCGTATCGCGGACGATGTGGGCGGTGTGGTACTGGATGACGAACGCCGGATGATGACGCCGCAAAAGCTGGAAACCTACAAAGCGCGTATCCGCGATGTGGTCGAATCCCGCGAGTAATCCACACTTTTTCAAATTATTATGATGAACCCCCGCCTGTCGGGGGTTTTTTATCTGATGGGGTTATATGAAATCCGTCCAGGAACACATCACTGAACTGCGCACCACGTTGCGCCATCACGAATATCTGTATCACGTTATGGACGCGCCGGAAGTGCCGGATGCGGAATACGATCGCCTCATGCGGGAACTGCGGGATCTGGAAGCACAGCATCCTGATCTGATCACGCCTGATTCTCCCACGCAGCGCGTAGGGGCCGCCCCGTTGATGGTATTTGAGCAGGTACGCCATGAAGTGCCGATGCTGTCACTGGATAACGCGTTCGATGAAGCCAGTTTCAGGGCCTTCAATAAGCGCGTCCAGGATCGTCTGAAAAGCACCGACGATCTCACCTATTGCTGTGAACTCAAACTGGATGGCCTGGCGGTCAGCCTGTTGTATGAAGATGGCTTATTAACGCGCGCGGCGACGCGCGGCGATGGCACAACAGGCGAAAATATCACGACGAATGTGCGGACGATTCGTGCCATTCCGCTGCGCCTCAAAGGGGACAATATTCCCGCCAGAGTAGAAGTGCGTGGAGAAGTGTTTATGACGCAAAGCGGCTTTGAAAAACTCAATGCCGAGGCGCGCCGTACAGAGGGCAAAGTCTTTGCCAATCCACGCAATGCGGCAGCGGGCTCGTTGCGCCAGCTGGATCCCCGTATCACCGCGAAACGACCGCTAACGTTCTTCTGCTATGGACTGGGCCTGCTGGAAGGGGGCGAGATGCCCCGCAGCCACATGGCGCGACTGCAACAGTTCAAAGCCTGGGGCCTGCCGGTCAGCGACCGTATTCGTCTGGTGCGGAACGCCGATGAAGCGCTGGCGTTTTATCACGAGGTTGAATCAGAGCGCGCCACGCTGGGTTTTGATATCGACGGCGTGGTGATTAAAGTCGATTCGCAGGAATTGCAGGAAAAGCTGGGCTTTGTCGCGCGCGCGCCGCGCTGGGCCGTGGCGTTCAAGTTTCCTGCGCAGGAGCAGATGACGATTGTGCGTGACGTCGAGTTCCAGGTGGGGCGGACGGGCGCTATTACACCTGTTGCCCGACTGGAACCCGTTCAGGTGGCAGGCGTGATGGTCAGCAATGCCACATTGCATAATGCCGATGAAATTGAACGCCTCGGCCTGCGCATTGGCGACAAAGTCGTGATTCGTCGTGCCGGCGATGTGATTCCTCAGGTGGTCAATGTTGTGACCAGCGAACGGCCTGACAATGCCCGTGAGATCGTGTTTCCCTCTCAGTGCCCGGTATGCGGTTCCGATGTTGAACGCGTTGAGGGCGAGGCGGTCACGCGGTGTACCGGTGGCTTAATCTGTGGCGCACAGCGCAAAGAAGCGCTGAAGCATTTTGTGTCGCGGCGCGCCATGGACGTTGACGGCATGGGTGACAAGATTATCGATCAACTGGTCGAGAAAGAGTACGTCAAAACCCCGGCCGATCTGTTCCGGCTCAGCCGTGAAACCCTGACCGGGTTAGATCGTATGGGCGCGAAGTCGGCGCAGAATGTGGTCGACGCGCTGGAAAAAGCCAAATCCACTACGCTGGCGCGTTTCCTCTATGCGCTGGGTATTCGCGAAGTCGGCGAAGCCACGGCGGCAAACCTGGCCAGTCATTTTGGCGATCTGCAAAAGGTCATGGATGCCGATCTGGACGCGCTGATTGCGGTTCAGGATGTGGGCACGGTCGTCGCGAAGCACGTACGTCACTTCATGGAAGAAGAGAGCAACCGCGAGGTGATCCGGCAGCTGGTTGAAGATATCGGTATCCACTGGCCCCAGGTGGTGGCGGTGAACCCCGGCGAGATCGACAGTCCGTTTGCAGGCAAGACCGTAGTGTTAACGGGCTCACTCTCGCAGATGAACCGGGACGATGCCAAAGCGCGACTGATCGAACTCGGTGCCAAAGTCAGCGGCAGCGTATCGAAGAAAACCGATTTGCTGATCGCAGGAGAAGCTGCGGGTTCGAAGCTGACAAAAGCGCAGGAGCTGGGCATTGAGATCATTGATGAAGCCGAAATGATCCGGCGACTCGGTGCCTGAGATGGATAAGCAGGCGCTGGTCGAGATTGCGAATACGGCCATGCCGTTTGGCAAATATAAAGGCCGGATGCTGATTGATTTGCCAGAGCCCTATCTGCTGTGGTTCGCCCGCAGCGGCGAGTTTCCGGCTGGTCGTTTGGGGGAGCTGATGCAGCTTACCCTGGCGATAAAAATAGAAGGGCTGGAAGGGTTAGTTAAACCTTTAAAGCGTGGTGACTGAGTTCGCGGCCTCGCATGAGGCCGCGTGTCTGAACGTGTTTCCGTTATTTCTGCGATTCCACGACAGCCGCTTTGCTTTTCTCCGCCTGCAACGCATTGGTTCGCTTGTAGCGTCCGGCAATAAACGAGCACACCATCAACTGAACCTGGTGAAAAATCATCAGTGGCAGGACGATGATACCCACCGCGCTGGCGGGGAACAGGATATTGGCCATCGGCACGCCGTTCGCCAGGCTCTTTTTCGAGCCACAGAACAACACCACGATTTCATCGGGACGACTGAAGCCAAACAGGCGCGCAGCAAGATAGTTAATAATCAGCACCAGCGTCAGGAGCAGAATGCAGCCCGCCAGAATCCACAGCAGCGTATCAATCCCGACGCGTTTCCAGATGCCGTTCACCACCGCTTCGCTGAACGCGGAATAAACCACCAACAGAATGGACGTCTGATCGGTGATGCCAATCAGGCTACGGTTCCTTTCCACCCAACCGCTAATCCAGCGGCGTGACAGATGACCTAAAACAAACGGCACCAACAGTTGCAGCATGATTTTACCCACCTGCTCAAGGCCATCGCCTGGTCCGTTACTGTTGACGTCCATCACCAGATTAACCAGCAGCGGGGAGACGAAAACACCTAACAGGCTGGATGCCGATGCGCTGCACACAGCCGCAGCCACATTGCCGCCGGCCATTGAGGTGAACGCGATGGCCGACTGGACGGTGGCAGGCAAAATGCAGAGGTAAAGGAAGCCGGTATAAATTTCTGCGCCGACGTTAACCGGATGCCACCAGACAATCAGCAGCCCCAGCGCCGGGAACATAACAAACGTACTGCACATGATCCAAAGGTGAAGCCGCCAGTGGCTGCTGCCTGCGATGATTTTTTCGCGTGACAGTTTGGCACCGTGCATGAAGAACAGCAGGGCGATGGCGGCGGTGGTCAGGTACGTGAAAAAGTCCACGAAGCCGCCTCTCGCCGGAATGAAAGAGGCCAGAAGTACAGTGATGATCAGCTTGATCATCATCGGGTCAATACGGAGAAATCCCATCGTTAAAATCCGGTTAAATTAAGTCTGGAGTGATTGTGCGCGATGAGGGTTTAGAAATAAAATTGATTTATTAAATGAATCTATGCGAGAAATTAATGAATTACTCCCTACGTCAGTTACGCACCTTTGTGGCCGTTGCGCATTACGGTGGCTTTAGCCAGGCAGGGCAGGCGATTGGGCTGAGTCAGTCTGCGGTCAGCCACAGCATTAAAGAGCTGGAAGCGGAAACGGGCGTCCGCTTGCTGGATCGCACGACGCGCGAGGTGGTGCTGACCGAAGCCGGGCAGCAGCTGGCTTCGCGTATGGAAAGGTTGCTGGAAGAGATAAACACCACGCTGCTGGATATTCGTAGCTATGGCGAACAACGCAGTGGTACGGTACGCATCGCAGCGAGTCAGACGATCTCAGCCCACCTGATGCCGCAATGCCTTGCCGCCAGTCAGCAGAGCTACCCGGAAATAAAGATCATCCTGCACGATCGGGTGCAGCAGGCCGTGCTTCAGAGCGTACGTCACGCCGAAGTCGATTTTGGCATTGTGATTGGCCCGCTGAATGACAGTGAATTCGATTGCTGCGCCATACTGGATGAACCCTTTTTACTGCTGTGCCGGGAGGATGATCCGCTTGCTGAGGTCGGGCAGGCAAGGTGGCCGATGTTGGAGGGACGTACGATGGTGCTTCAGGATTATGCGTCGGGCAGCCGGATATTAATTGACGCGGCGTTACGTCAGCAGAATATCAGTATCAATGTGGTTCAGGAAATCGGTCATCCGGCCACGCTGTTTCCTATGGTGGATGCAGGTATCGGGATCAGCATTTTACCCGCGCTGGCGTTACCGCTTCCTGCGGGGCGCGCGTTAACGGTAAGACGTCTCTATCCTGAGATCAATCGCAGCCTGACATTAATTAAGCGCAAGAATCGCTCGTTAACGCCTGCGGGCGAGGCCATATGGCAGGAGGTGCGTCAGCAGGGAGCTCTGCTGACGCAACAACGTGCTTCCAGTCCTGCATTTTAAATATAGACGTCGAGCTGATTATTTTGGGTAGGGCGATTGACGCCATCGGCTGACACGGTTTTACCTTCTTTTTCCGCCTGTTTCGCTTCGGCTTTTTGTTGCTCTTTGCGTTGCAGCTGCTGGATTTGCGCTTCTAAAACCTGAATCTGCGCTTTGATTGTATCCTGCTGCTTCTTCTTTTCTTCGGTGGTCAGTGTCTTATCATCGCCCAGACTTTTTAACTGGTCGTTCAGGCGCGAAATCTGCTTATTCAGGCTGGCAATTTGTGCTGCCGTGTCTGATGAGGCGCTTGTCGTATCTGACGTTGAGCCACTGCCGATGCTCGGTGTGCTGGTTGAAATAGTTGTCATGATGATCTCCTTGCAATTAGACGTTTTAGGTTATCGGATGCGCGCGGCAAAAGCTTAATGCCTCAAAATGTTAAATTTACGAAAAGATTTTTACAGATTAACGTTAGTCCTTACCATTCAGTTGAGTAGACGGGTAACGGTGGCGGATACGGCTGTTGGTTTCATTATTTCGGCAGTGGGAAAAAGCAGGGCGGGTAACTGAACCTGCGGCAGATTCTCATTCCGCACGTCAGGCAGCGGAGCGCAGAAACGAAAAAAGCGCCAGAAGGCGCTTTTTCCTGAATTTGGTGGGTCGTGCAGGATAGTCTTCAGCCCGGCGGGCCTCGCCCTTCGGGTGATGCTGGCGCATCAGCCTGAATCGCTGTGCGATTCAGTCGAACCTGCAGCAGGTTCTCATCCTGCACTTTTTGCGCATAGCAAAAAGGCGCCTTTCTAGATTGGTGGGTCGTGCAGGATAGCCTTCGGCCCGGCGGGCCTCGCCCTTCGGGTGATGCTGGCGCATCAGCCTGAATCGCTGCGCGATTCAGTCGAACCTGCAGCAGGTTCTCATCCTGCACTT
>Ga0157363_1000813_pt1 | contig 24763 bp, 16 predicted proteins | sample AttsexASBM1_FD_111477 | JGI IMG/M metagenome (GOLD analysis project Ga0157363, IMG submission 111477) | Fungus gardens microbial communities from leaf cutter ant in Ribeirão Preto, State of São Paulo, Brazil - Atta sexdens ASBM1 | ecosystem: Host-associated > Fungi > Mycelium > Unclassified ... | reverse complement strand
CGCGAGAAATATACATATCAACAATGAGGTATTTAATATATTATGTGCAACAGAATATTAATGAGCGATGCTCATTCGATGACGTGTTATCATCAGTTCTGTCGAGATAAAAATTGTATAGCGTGGTTCGCGCGACAACTCTAAGACTTGGCGCATCGCGTGAAAAATATCGTATCCGCTAACATGCTCATGATAGCGTTGTCAAAAGAACAATGGGAGGCATAGCGCGACGCGTTGTCAAATCTGCGAGAAACTATTTGCGCCAGATACGTGACGATACGCGGGTACGTAATCATTGTCATCTCATCGGTAGATACTGCGGTTCAGCGCAAATTGTAATCATAAAATTTGCTATATATTCCGACCGTATTTCACAATTTATCGGGTTACAACGCACATTTTATAATCAAAGAAATTATTACCACGTACGATGGACATACAGATCTCTTCTATAACGAAGGAAAAATACATTTCATTCACTAAACATGTCGATAACATCAAAGATAAAAATGAAAATAATTTTTACAAAAATTGTATAAAATTAAGATTCATTGATTATTTCAAATTTCTAAGTACTACGAGCCTTGATAAATTGGTGTCGTATCTCGATAAAGAAAAACTAAAAATTACACAGTCAGAATTTTGCCATCTCAGAACGGTTTTGAACTTCTCATATGCAAAAACGTCTTTCCTGTATCGGTATTTCGCGATACGGTTCGATCCACAGAGGACTTCGGGGATTATTGAGTAGTAGCCTCGCAGTTTTTAAACAGAATATATTTAACTTCACACATAACAACAGTGGTTATTTATTACAATTTCACTTAGCACTTTCCACGTCGCGGTAGGTTTTGTTTAAAGGAAAGTAACACAAGTTTCTCTTTAAATTTCTGACCCGCGATCGCGCCCGCGCTTATATTCTATATTTTTCGGATCATCCTTGAGCGTTCCGTGCTGGTCCATCAGCGTTCCGCATATCGGGCAAGAACAGTTTCCGCGTAATTTCCGAGTCCGCCTTTCTTAAGTAAATAATTTATATTCGCTCAGGATCTTCTTTTATATTAATTATTTAAAAGTAACTTTAAGTATATTAAATAAATCGGTTTTGGCAATCATTTATTTAATCGTTTATATTTCTTGCACGTTCGTGGTGCAATTGTTACTTGTGCAATTAGCATTCCGTACGAGTACGTTGATTGCATCGAAAAGCTAGAGAACACGCGTTTATCATCACGTGAATCATTTTTTGATTCGTTGACGGACACCGTAGATGTCGTAGGAATCGCTCCGAGAGCGATTACGCTCACATCGCGAACGTCTGGCAGCGATTCTCTACTCGGCGAATATGTGATTTGAAAACTGATATCTTGTTATTAGCCGATAATAATTTATAATAGATCGTGTATATAATTTACACGAGGTGTACACAATATTAGAATCGAAAATCGCTCTGAGTCCATACTCTATCGTCGATACGTGGGGTAGATGTTATCGGTACGATCATCGCACGCGAGGTTATCGTCTATTCATGATCATGTGATCGATCATCGGATTTACGTGAGGGACTTTCGAACATTTCGATCGCTTTCTATTTCTCCTGCTCTTCCTCCTTCTTCCTCTTACGCTTGGGGGCAGACGCTGCATCATCGTCGCGCAACTCTCTCTTTGTCGCGCAAACGCCGGAACTGTCGGCGAAAAGTAGTAGCGATTCGATAAGAAATTAAAAATGTCTGTTCAACGCAATTCTACTGGTTTTCAAAACGCGATGTTTCTTGCGGATCGACTCGTCTTTTCGATTTTCCTCGCGATTTTTTTACATTCGTACACATTTGTTATTGTTTTCTGGTGAAGTATCGACAACGACTACTATGTTACGGTATCGCAAACTCATTAAACTCCTTTCTGTATCTATCGTTTGTAAGCACACTGTCTTTGTCTATCACTAGTAATCTACATTTTTGTTGCCAATAGTCGCGGCACAACGTGAAAAATTTGTCGTACGACATGTCAGTATTCACGTGATCATTGTAAACGTGTTTCAAGTTGGTACCATCCTATTGGAATAGAATTAGCAGGTTCGCGTTGTCGCATATCAGATGTTTAGGTATCCTCGCGTACGTTTGACAGAGATAGAAACAGTCGACGTTCGCGTGGCGGCTCATCGAAAAATATTCTTTCACTACATTCTGTTTGTCGCATGCCATATCATCAAAGATAAAAAGAATTTGGCCGCATCTCGTTCGATGGAACGACATCGCTATTGTTGGAGAACGTAAAATAGCCGATTTCGTCGATAGATGTAAACAAATTTTTGAGATATCGATATTTTGGCTATTGCAGCGAATAGATATACACGTTCTCAAAACGTATGCTTCGGGCTTTCGAGCAAACTTATGAGACTGTTGGTTTTATCGCAATTCGACTGGTCGCAAATGATCGCGCTTATAGTATTCGGCAGCATTTCACCGTGCTTGCATTTCTCTGTCTGTCATTATTTGCAATTTTGCGTCACAGTTTATGACGCGTATCAGCGATTGCCGCACAAATGTCATGTTTGCACTACATACTACGCGCTCTCGAACATGTATTTAAAGGCACGCGAATCCGCGAATCGCGCAATAGCAAAATCTCGCGCAATAGCAAAATCTCGCGCTATATCATCCTTTCAACATTCTGGATTTGAGCGCCGAGCAGTTGCAGTATATACCAAAGGTCATACCGTTACGCATGTACGGTGACTATATCTACCACGTGTGGGATAAGCTTTCAGAACACGTGAAGGCAGATCCGGATGTTCAAACCTATCATTGCGATGAACACTACATCAGCGTGACAACGGATGCAAATCAATAGTCCTACACTTACAATAAAGGACTAGCGAATGTCGGCGTCGCGTGGCAGTCTTAAAACACGCTTCCTTTTGAATTACATATTTCAGGCTACCAGTTTTCGGTGATCCAAATATTCGATTGACGATTTAGCCAGAAGACGCGGGCATAAATCTGCTGGATGCGGCGTGCCAAGAACAGCTACGTGTCTGTCGGTAAGATTGGTGCTTTAAGAACACGATGTTGCGTATTCTCAAAACACCAATCTTACCGACAGATACGTGGCTGACAAGGGACTCGTCAATAAAGCGCTAGGACGCGCCATCGCGAGAGATTCGGCTCTGTGCGAGAGAGTCGCCGCTGCTGCCGTCTGGGATGAAAGCCAATAACAAGATTGGCATGGGCATGAAGTCGCAGAAAAAAACGAAGAAAAAAATAACAAAAAAGCGGATACTTCTAATGGCAAAACGAGGTAATGCTTCACATTTCTACCAATTGGGCGCGTTTGAGTTCTTGATCGGTAGAGCGGTCAGCGTGACGAAACGACAGCAAAGCCACGCGACGTCAGCTCGAGGAAATTGTAACATCACGATCGCGCGGTGGATACAGCCGCGGATTGTATCTCACTCAGTACAAATACGGACACTATATCTAGGCCTGTACAAATGTGCAAGGCATAGTAGCGAAGAAAAAAAAAAACATTAAAGAGACGATAAAAACATCTTCAGACACAATTATCAATGTGCAATTAAACGAACTCGCGAGACATATGCGCATACTGTATTTTAAAAGTGTTTTCATGTGTAACAGGTTACCGACGACGGAGAATGTTCATCCCGGTGGTCGCATATGCGGCCGCAGAATAGGCCGATCTGTATACATGATCTGCAAAGGACAAGAAAGTTCTTAGGGCTATGCAGCGCGAAATGCTTATAGCACATACAAGCGCATACCGCACAGCGTCGAGGAAGTCACTCAGCGTGGTAGCAGGATAAATTGACTTACTCCCATTAACTTACTCTTAAATGAGCGTAGAGCTCTATTTGAGGTAAGAAAGGATGTAGAGATAAACGGAATCATAATGGGAAAAGATGTGGATGTAAAGAAAGTAATAAGGAAAAAGATAACAAGATGTGCAAACTAGTGAGAGAAATCTCGACAAAGGATCAAATAACATTCACCTTCAATAGCATACAAGAAAGGCTTCAGACTAAATCGATTCAGCTCAACTATTAGTCTACGCAGACTCTAACTGGGCATGATAACTTCTATGCAAAACTTTCACAATTAGGGCTTATGCCCTAATTGTGAAAGTTTCGCATAGAAAAGGGCAAAAAAGCTCATGCAAATGTGGAGCTAAAGAGGACATAGTCTGGCACCTCTTAGAGTGTTCAGAATTTGAAGCGCAAAGAATTGTTTTACGGGATATAATTCCTCATAACGAGTGGAAACTGCCTGAGATACAATTCCTAATATCAAACGCCGAAACATTTCAAACACTCATCGGCTTCTCTAAAGAAGCATGTTGTGGATAAAGCAACCTTAAAAGAGGATTAGATTCTGGGACTGTTCACCAAGACAGGGCCGATTCCCTCAAAGTGATATACGTGAAGCTCAGTTAAGGGAGACCTGCCTCTCATCACAAGAGAATCCCTGACAAAGCAAATTCGTATATCATCACGGTAAACATACGCATCACTGAGCAGTTTAAGGAAACTTAATAACTATTATAGGGACGAGACGCAGATGAGTGGGTCTCCCCGTAAGCGCAAGGCGCTTCGAGAACTCAGGACTCGAGACGCGTCGCGGCGAAATTGCTCATTTCTGCAGAAAAGCTCTGCAGACGCTGCTGGATTTTTCCATCGCCTTTCTCAGGGCGGCTTCGCTAGATGGTAGATGGTAGTTTGTCGCATATACCTTTGTGGGTGAGATAGCATGTTCGCCCTGTCTTTCGGGACCGACTAACAATAACTGTCCCGAGAGTCAACTAATATACTATTTGCCGATACATTTTGTCGATAAACATGTAACGGTATTGACGCCACTGCATTAGGACAGCTAAATCCCTCTAAAGTTTAGGGTCAATGAGCATATGGTCGTTCAATGACGTCCCATTTGAGATGCGGTATGCAGCGTTGAAGATTAAGGTTGCACTGCTGTCACGTAAGACAGCGTGCGGAATATAATAAATTTGCTCTGGTTTGACAATTTCTGTCGGTGGACTTTTGGTCCATATGACCGAGTGTTTCGTATTCTGAGAAATTCGCAGTATTCGGAATCGGTAATTGGGTCTCGAATTAAGCGTTGTTTTAAGCGGCGAAAGCTCGAACGGCAATAGAGTGCGATTCGCTTATCGAGATAGATGATTCGTTTTTAAACGGTAATCGAACGATATAGTGTCCCTCCAGCGTATGGGAATGTGTGACTCTGAAGTGCTCTTCGCACTGGTGATGAGAGCTCCGAAGAGCTTTCTGAGGCACTTCCTCAATTTTCCAGAATTTGAAGCGCAAAGAATTGCTTTACGGGATTCCTCATGAGTGGAAACTGCTTGAGGCGATACAATTCCTACGAAGATCGTGATCGAGAGTTTTAAGAATAACTCCGATGCGCAAGTGCAGAAATTGACTCAGTAATCTCGGAAACGAGGCTATTGGTCCAAAAAGAATTCAGCCGACAATATTTTGCACGGTAGACTCATATTCAGAACCTTTCCGAAACGAATAGATCGGTACCGATCAATTGGACCAGAGCTCATGGGGTCACGATTGGGAAGTTCGAGTCCAGCGACGTGTTTCCAATTATTCACGGTATTGATTCGATTCGATAAATATTTTATTAATGATCGAAGTATAAACGCGGTCGGAATAATCATAATTTGGGCAGCGTGATGCAGGACAGCATTTCGCTCATGGTAATGGAAACGATTAATTTTCGAAAGGCGGAGACGTTGAACAAGCGATTCGGAGATAAACGGAGTAGAAATATTATAGATCCCTGATCAAGCGTGCAAACGGTGACAAAACATTTATGAGTCAAATAAATTCGCACGAGGTCGCGAACAAGATTTTGGAGCTCGGCACTACGGTTTTCGATAATAAGCGACGGTTATATTCTCGCTCCTCGTCGGACGTCGACGGTTGCTTAATGTCGACAGGTTAAACGAAATTATCAAAACAATATGTGACATCGTTTACTACACTATCAACACGCGCGAGGATTTGTACAATCTTTCACGGAATGCTTCGTACTGAAACAGTTCACAGCGTTTCTGGTTTTTAATGAATTCAAAACATTGGGATGGAGTTTGCTTTAGGAACGTAGAATATTGATACAATAAGTTCACTTTACATAATGAGCACAAGAACGGAATGATAGATGCGGTAAGGCGAGAATTTTCTTTTTCGTCGTCTGTGATTTCTCCATTGCATTGGCGAGTGCAATCGCGTCGAACGCGCGAATGCGAGATGCGAGAAATTAATCAAGTGATAACAGGTAACCTACGGTAGCTAAGCTCAAGTTCCAAGCTTTTCGCAATAACTTATCGAATTTTTATGCAATCAGAAAAATAAGCCAATCATCCTAATGTTCAATAGCACACTGAGATTGCTCAGGTCTTGTATCGCTTTATTGATTTGATCGCGGAGCATGCGAAGATCGTTGGAAGTTTCTGTCGTGAGCGACAGTAAATTGAAAAGCGATTGTAAATGTATCACAATAAGGCGACGTTTATTGTCGTATTGGGAAACGAAAATATTCCACGCGATAGTGAAATTATCATTGATTATCGCGAGATGGTCAAGAGCGTTACTTGCATCCCCTTTTACACACGAACACAATAATGCAGGCGACATTCGTTAAATGTCTAATCATCATAGATTATCGAATACGATCATGTAAACAGCTGTAGGTTATTTTGCCATGTTGTAATGTTACGACTAGTAGTATAAGTTTCTGCTATACTACTAGTAGTATTATATAAGTTTTCTAAATATATATAGTGATATATATAGTGATATTATCGCAGATTAATAAGGTTTATTTAACTTTTTTTACAGTACAAACTGGCGATGGTATCGACTATCCTATTTTCGCGATTTTGCTTCTACATTGCTTCTACATGCAAGGAAAAAAAACGCCTTGGAAGAAGAATCTTCGCAAAATTTCGAGTCCATCGACGATGAACAGCAGCAGCAGCGGCAGCGGCAGCGGCGGTGGCATCGTCGTCGTCATCGTCGTCGTCGTCGTCGTCGGAAGAAAAATAATCATCACCGGCCATGCCAACAGCAGGAGGTTAGAGATAACTTTGCTTTTATCGAGTTAAGGGTGAAAAACTTGCGTTGGTTTAGAAATTTTGCGAAACTAGAGAGAGAGGCAACTTTCTCGATATGTTCGCTATCTCCGAAGATATAGATATCATTCGTTGGATAGAAAGCGCATTCCGTGAAATTCGGGTGTATGCACTACATTTGTGCAAACCGAACGATTACGTAGGATTATCGTTCGAGTTGGCAGATCTAGCTCGTGGTCCGGCGTCGTTTCGTCCAGCACGCGATTTAACTCATGAGGACATATGATAATTCGTGAGTTCTCTGACGCAAAGTGCTGGAGGATTCGATATCGCAGAAAATTTTACATTACGTGTTTTCAAAGTCTCAGTCGGTCGCGGGCGTCAATCTAATCGATTAACTCGCGAAGATGTGTCAAATTTGCCGCTCGATTTTGCAAATAAACAACACAGACAATTTTTCCCCATTCGTTCGTAATGGCACGCGTACATCAAGAGCGTGCGCAACTGCATATGGGGGAACTGCAAGAAAGATGTGAATCCGAGATACCAGCGTTTTTCGTTACAGCGTAAGCTAACTGAAGAATTAACGAAAACCGCTGGTATCATAATTCCTGAGGAAGGTTGTAGAATTCGCGGAATCGAGCAATTCTAACGGATTCTCGCTTCCGAAAATATTGCAATTATGATATATAATTTCAGTACTTTCGATCGAGGCGAGAATCCGATGTACGACGGCTGCGCGTTACTTTCCTCTCTGGGTTGCGAACCCTTATGTCGTTTAAATATAATATTATTTTAAATATATATAAATATAAATATTACGAGGATACTCACGACATTATATCCTATATTAAATATAAAGGCCGTCGCCAGTTCTCGCGGAGAATATTGCGTATAACATGGGCTTTCGTAACGACAGAGGTCATCACAAAGATGCCACGCTGTTACGCCATCCCGTTTTGCGAACGCTTCGATGTTGAGTTGATTAAGTGCGATTCGTGTGTTCGCGTCTTTTTCGGGCATGCATGTCGAACGTCATCGAGCGCATCATATAATCAATCTCTCGCAAGCAAATTTATTAAAATTTGTAACGGATGCGAGCGATTGGTTAATTCAAAATCGCGACATGATTGCGACGTAGTTTATTACAAAACTTGCCGATCGTTATAGTCTTCGAATCATTTGTGTTCCATACGGTCTCTTTGTCGTAAAGCCTCAGTAGAAAACTCTGGAGAGGGTACGAGATATAGATTTACTGTAGTATCGCGAGAAGAAAATCCGCAAACAAATACGAATGAACGTCGAAGACATGATCGAGTGTGTTAAAAGAGATTGCGTCGCATTCGTGTTTTATGATTTCGAAACACGACAAGACGAGACGCTCGAAGGAACGGAGAACGTAAGAATTCACGTTCTAATTCTCTGCGTTGCGCAACAAATTTGCAAAGTGTGTGCGGGAATAGAGGTCATGTCATTGCGATGTCGTTAGTGCGGAGTGCGCGAATTCATTTTATTTATTTAGTAGTGATCCCATAAAAGAGTTTGTCGATTTCGCAACGCGAACATTTAAATATTTAAAAAAAATCATCTGTATTGCGCATAAAGTATTTGCTAAAGTATTTGAGTTCATTTTAAAGTACCGTTGAAAAGTCGGGAATAACGGAAGAACCTCGGATGATTTTGAATGAGACGAAAATTATCGTTATGACGATTGGTCGTACAAAATTTATTTATTGATAGTTCAAATTATATACCTATGCGTTTAGCCGATTTACCCAAGGCACTTTCGGACTGCGGAATATTTTGGATAAAGATTTTTTCTCATTTGTTTAATACGCTGCAAAATCAAAATTATATTGGACCAATATTTGATACTCGATATTATCCGCTTGAGCAAATGAAACCCGAGGAAATGTCGCAATCGAATTTCATTTTTGATTTCAAATAAGAAATAATAAAATATTGTCGGAATGACGTAGATATCCTTCGATGTGCGTGCATGGCATTCAGAAAAATCTTTTTAGAACGCGGAAATGTGTGTCCATTTGTAGAATGCACGACTCGCTTCCACATGTATGAAAGTTTTTCGCAAAAACTTTTTACGCGAGGAAAAAATAAGAATCATTCCGTCGGGCGGATATAGATATAAAGACAATTACTCGCATAAAGCACTATAGTGTGAATAGAGCGTAAGCTCAAACATCCTATAATTCATGCGGGACGAGGCCGCGAGTATCGAATTGCTGTCCGTCGATGGATATTACGAAATCGAATCAGCGAACGAGACATTGCGTTACATGTTGCAATTATTAATCATGAAAGGAAACGTACGTCTGGGGCGTCACACGAAGATACAATCGATGCTCGATACGAACTCTCGCAATGACATGGCGTCTTCGACAACGTGGATATAGAGTGATAGAGAAAAGATGGAAGTGTGAACTTGCACGAGAAAAGCGAGAGAATCGCGAGAATCGCGAGATGCACAATTTTCTCGAAAATCATCCGATGCTAATCAATCTTTCGAGGCGTTCTTTGGTGGCCGTACGAAAAATTTCCCGATACGAAGTTACGGGTACGGAGAAAATACGTTATGTGGGCATGTGTTCTCTGTGTCCATATGTATTGAAAACGGTTTTTCCATTAGGCTAATCTACGATTTATAGGAGAACAATGTTCGGAGTTAATTGGTGTAGCTCTGAATTTTAATTTTGATTCTGTTGAGGGTATCATTCGGTGCACAGTACTTCCTCCACGCGATCTCTGTCACCCTGTATTCCCGTACCGCATACAAGGCAAATTGTTATTCGGGCTGTCGTAGTTGCTGCGAAACGTTTTTGCCGAGTGCACTCACGCTCTCCCCGCCGATGAATTCATAGGTGCATGGCTATCCTGCGAATTGCGCAAAGCTCTCGAGAAAGCTTATCTCGTGACGAATATGAGCGAAATATAGCAATTTAGAGTCACAGTTCGATCCTTGTACAAGGCAACGTGGTTTGTTTGCTGAATCAATAGTTTTTTGAAATTAAAGCAGGAAGCTAGCGGATGGCCGAGCGAATGCCAGGATGACGAGAGTAAGGAACAGTACCTTCGGAAATACAAAGAAACTGAGAGTTGTTCCCGATAAAAATAATACTCGAAATCCTGGTTTACGTTCGGTCTGCTTGAATTCTTTCTGGGATAAATTCGGCCAACGAACCAATTTGCCTAATACAGAGATCGTAAAAAAATACGAACGTTTGGCAACGTTGCTCACGAATTCAGAGCACGAAATAACTAATATATTACTTGTCAATGACAAGATAATATATGTTTCATGGCGACTACGCGAAGAGATGGCCGCGTCTTCTCCGCAAACTCTGTAATCGCGGCATGGACGACGCGATGGATCACAAGCACGATATCTAGAGAAATTAGGTAGTCGTGTTTTATATTGTAATACAGACTCGTGTATTTACGTAAGCAGAAGCGAACCGAGCGAGTACGAGCCGCGTACGGAGAATTTTCTGGTACGACAGACGAACTCGAGAACTATGGACAGTTTTATCGAGTTGTTCGGCTACCGGTAGCCGACACGAGATTTGTAAACTTAAAGGAATAATATTAAATTATAAGAACTCTCGAATTATAAATTTTAATAGTATTAGGGAATTAATAATGGATAATGAAAGAGAAAGATAGGAGATGAAAGGCGATGAAGAAGAAAAAAAAGAAGAAGAAACGGGAGGGACAGCAATAAATTTGAGTTTTAGCGCAATCCGGCGCACCGTGTTTCATGAAATCATAACGCGAAACAAAACAAATGCGCGCCGATATTGGTAAAACACAAATTTATTAATAATCGCTATTCCCTTCCGTATGATTTCAGGAGAGAATAACGACTTCTTCTTCTTTTTCTTTCTCTCATTTATATTTTAAGCTTACGAGTTTGTCTATTTGCGTAGTATTTAAGTATTATGTAAGAAAAGACTTGAATTTTTAAGTTTTTTGCAAATAATAAAATATAAGTATCTCTCTTTTGCAAAAAAACATTTTTATTAGAATTTTATTGAATGATTTAAGATAAAAAATGTAAAAATATAAAAATATAAATATTATTTCAGTATGTAAATATTGTTTCTGAATAATTGAATTTTTTGTATAAGAGTTAGCAAAAATATAATCAATATAAAAAAATTAAAATTATATATGTTTCCTTTTCATCCTTCCTCTTTTTTAAAAAAAGTATCGAATAAAAAATATTTTGTACTTGAAGAAAACAAAAAAAGGTGATTTATTATATAATTTTAACTAATCTTTTCGATTTTTCTACAAAAAATCTACGAAAGCTTTTCGCTCGCGCGATAGTGACATCAGTAAGCTTACCGTCGGCGAAGCCATGCGTTCACTTAGCGATCGAAATATACGCATATCACGAACCTCTTTGACGTGAAAATAAGCTTATGCGCGTCGCACCGCGAGATCAGCTTTTCATCAGCCGCGGTGCTCTTTTCTGACAAGCTCACGCGGGGGTACGCTAATGCGAGCGCTCGTCCGCCGCATGGAAAAGCCTGTCAACTTATCCTCCTCTTCCCCCTAAACCTAAAATTATTTCCTTTTGCATATTCTAGAAATCAAATGACGTTTTCTCTTTTTGCTTTTGAAGTCGCGCACGAAGATCGATCATTCATTTTGTAAAATAGATGCGCTGGACACATCCTTGGACGTCGATCATATGCGAACTGACCGGTTGCGAGAAGACGATATTTGTGAAGGCTTTTCTCCAGCATTTATCTCTCATGTCCGACATGTGTTTTGAGAGAGTTTTGTTTTATTACGTGGAATGGCAAGAATCATCAATTACAATACGACACACGTGTAAAAGAATTCGAAGAACAGCGTTAGAGATGCAGCAATAAAACGATGAAGAAGAATATAATTGAATTTCGCGAAGGATTACTCAGAAGATTATTCGAATGATCTGCTTTCTCTGAAATTAGTAATAATGATGATCTTAGATGAGAGAATCGTGCGACCCGATCGTGGATCTTTTTACCAAAAGGCAGTCATCACAAGAATCACAAGAATCTCTTATTCTTATCTCGCAGAATCTATTCCATCAGGGACATGACCAGCGTGATATATCACTTAACGCAAATTATATCATTGTTTTAAAAAATCACGCTTAAATTCATCAATTCATCATTAGCGCGTCAGTCTATCCCGACGATCCGAAATTCTTAGAAGAGGCATGCTATGACATCGCATCGAGATCTCACGGGTATTTGTTGCTCGATCTGAAACAATCAATTCCGGATAAGTATTCGAATTGTATTTTGCCTGAGAATACGATTCATTGCATCTATGTGCTGCGTAGATCATTTTCCAGCGGATTTGTATAAAAGTTGAGAACGGGTAATCGTACGTGTCAGTCGTAGATTTTTTTTTCGCGATAAAGGTAAGTGACGAGAAATCGCACAGAGCGACGAAAATAGCCACACACTCAATCGGTAAGAGAAACGCCTGTTTTCTCGCAGCGCTCTATCATTTGAACAAAATTCAACGCACAACCTTCTTGCGCAACGCTGATGAAAAATTCGTTGTATTTGTGAATGTATTTTTAATACTCAAAGATAACGTCTCGCTTGAAGAGTGTGAAAAAAATCGATTAACGAAATACAAAAAGACTCTGCGTCATTGCAAAACGTGGTAATTGGAAGGATAAAAGAAAACTGTTGGTGCAGCGAGGCGGATTTTTACTTTATATTACCGGGTCGACTTTATTATCACTAATTATCGAAGAAACGAAATAGTAGGGATAAAACATTATAGAGGGGACTAAAAAAAATGATTTTAATCTCGACGGAAAATTTGGAGAGAATGTAAGTTACGTCAAAATCCGACATCATTCGTTGATGGAGAGTCAAAAGAAATAACAATATCACATAATTCGGATAACATCTCGAGTACTAATAATACAATGCAAATTCCCAGAACTCATCTAACACAACTCGATGCGGAGATGAGTCGTTCTTAATTCCTGGCCGCATGAAGAAAGTGAGAGGTGGAAGATGTACAAAGAGGCATTATGGCGATACCTACGATTTATCCAAGAAACGCGAAGACAGAAAATGTACATAATAAAAACGAAAATGCAGAAGACAATGCTATACGAGATACCTTCGCTGATAACGAGACAACGAACGGTGGCGTTTTTCACGCAAACATCCGATATACCATCGCCATCATATTCTATTAGTAACACAGATATTATTACGAAAAATTTCGAAATTTCGAGCGAGCCTAATCATACGATGAAAAGCATCGAGGAAATACTGGAAAGTGTACCAAAATCTTATCATGCACACTTACTGATGAAACATTTGTTTCGAAAAGTGCTTGATAGAATTAGTCGAGACGAGCATGGAATCGTGATTATAGATGGTAACATCGTGAAAGATTCGAATATCGCTGACTTAATAAACGATGCAATGCGCGAGAGAAAAACTGTGAAAGCAGCGGGAAATCAATTTGCACGATTACTCCGTATATCGAACATACCTTTTGCATTGGTGAGAAATAAAAGATTATATCCACGCACAGTGTTACTGTAAACAACGTAAAACTTCGACCTCGCGCGAATTCCACGCCTTTTGAAAGGGTCAATTGTATCGAGAGCATGAGGAAGGAAAAAAACGTAAAAACAAATAAGAAATAGACGAGAAAAGTTCGTTGATTCTTTCTTGTATCCTCTGTATCTTTGCAAACGAGAAAAAAATTACTCGATTGGAAAAAACTGAGATAATGATGACATTCGAAAAACTATACTACGATCCGTCGCATTATGCGAGCTATTCGGCGGTGGATAATCTAACTCATGCCGTTAAACCGAATTTCTCGTGGGGAGAAGTACTCTGGCTCGAATCGCAAGACGCGTACACATTGTACCGACATCGCGCAGAAAATTTCCGCTATTGCATTACAGCGTAACAAACATTGACGATGTGGGAGGCATATTTGATCGAACTCTGAAATCTAAAAAGTTACAATGACGATTATTCCTATCTGTTAGTGATTATCGATCTACTAAGTAAATACGTCTGAGTAGAATCTTTACGCGATAAAATGAATAACTGTGTGATAAAAGTTTTCCAGCGCGTACTAGCGAAAAGCGAAGGAATACCCGTATACTTGCAAATGGACAAGGGTAAAGAATTTGTCGCACAATCAATGCAGAAATTTCTTAAAGAAAACGACATATGTTTTCGGATAACGCGCAATCTGGATATTAAAGCTGCCATCGTCGAACGCTTCAACAGAACACTGAAAGAGAATGTAGCGTTATTTCACGTATAAAAACTCGCGATGTTACATCGATGTTTTTCAGGATATTGTACGCGCTTACAATCACACGAGAATGCAACCAGCAGTAATAACGAGAAAATGCACGTATCGTTAGTGAAAATATAGCTATCATTGGAAAAACGAAACATTAAAGAAACGTGCGCGAAAGATTAAATATCGCGTTGGAGATCTCGGCCGTATCAGTAAAGCGAAAGGCGCTTTCGAGAAAGGATACGAAGCTAAGTGGAGCGAGGAGATATTTCAAATTTATCGTGTTCTCGGCGAAACCCTTACATGTACGAACGAGATTTAGCAGACGAAGTCATAGACGGTATTTTTTATGAACAAGAATTAACTCGAGTTGAGAAAAATTTAAAGGAAAAACAGTTTATCATCGATCGCGTGATAAAGAGTAAGCGATGAGGAGCTAATAAACAAGTGTTAGCTGGCGTGATTATCCCAATAAGTTTGATACTTGAATTCCGGCTTCGAGTTTAATTTCTCTTCGCGATGGAGGGAGAACAATTTCTTCTGGTACTTCCGAGTAACAGCAGTATGCGTCATTTTCCAGATAATATAACATCGTCCTTTATCACGAAATTACCTCACCTAATGTTACAATGAGAGGTTGCGATAAGCGAGATTCAATTTCTCTGTAGTTTTTTACACGTACGTCATAATAAAAATGTGATCAGATTCGTCGATGTTAAACTCGATAAGGGGATGAATGATGCGTTTACGGCAAAAGAAGTATTTCCAAATTGGAATTTACAATGATATCCATGAGGTTATTGATGCGATTAATATCACGTGTAAAGTTGCTGAATCGCATTTTTATTTCGAAAGCAAAAAGCGTCTGGCAGTAAGTCTTGATAAGTATTAACTGCGATGAAAAATGCAAAATGCTACATTATATAAACTTTTTCGATAATTTTCTACGAATGCTAAGTTTCGCATCAGCAATTTCCAATAAATACCAATTTTATTCCAAGCTCGCGATACGTAAATCAAATTCGAATGAAACAGAAGAGGAAATTTTTCTTACTCACGGATTTAATAAGGAGACGAGAAAACAATTTACAGACGGTTACTGGAGTAGCGAGCCCTATAGTTTGTGGCGCGGTATCCCCGATAAAATGTTCGTTTATTGCGATATTTGTGAGCCTTATATAACAGGCGATGTATGTACTCCTCTTCTCAGTTCCGGTCGAGATACGCAGTAATTACATTTGATGTAAATTTGATGAAGCATTTCTCATTTCCAAATTATATCTCATTGCGACGAACGAATTTCAGAACGATCGAAATAGATATAAGAGATCATCTTGGAAAAAAAATTCCATTCGAATTCGGAACGCTGACAGTGACGCTGCACTTTAAACGTAAGCAATAACTTTCTTTCTTCCGTGTACGCGAGTGTAATGGTAATGACAACAGTCTTTAGTTAAGAACTAACGATGGAATATGAAGAGTATTTTGATGCACCGATAGCAGAGGTGGAATTCCATGTATTTTCGTCGGCCCTACTAGTGTGGATATGGAATCGGAAGCTTTCTCGGCGGGTTATTTAGAAAAATACTACCCTACCTAAATAAAAATGCACATGCAGGTAAAGAAGCTTTACGTGTGGGAATTAACATAATAGAAGATGTCGAAAATAATAAACCGTTAAAGGAAGCGGTCAAAAGTCGGCTCGCGGAATTGCGAGGTAATCTGAAGAGAAAAGCCAAAAAAAAAAATAAGTTCCCTGATGAGGGGATCAGGATATAAAATATCCGTGAAATCAGCGGTATTTCAATTTTTATTTTACCCAATGGTCGAGATAGACGCATCGTGTATCGTAAACGACGCCGGACGGTCAAAAGAAAATCATCGAGAAATACCACAGGGAAGAAGAGCAAAAAAGTGATGAAGAAGAAAAAGAAAATTCAAAGAATCGGAAAAAAGACAAAAAAATCATCCACTAGGAAACATCGAGAGGAAACGTCAAGAAATGCAACGTATCCGATATATTCTCTTAATTGAGATAGGAATTGAGATAGGAATTCGTGCCTGAAGAAAAAGTATGTCCTTTCTTCATACCATTCGAGCGAGTATATAAAGAGTAAACTCGATCTCTTCTCTTTGCCTTCTACGCAAATTAGCATTGAGAGTTCACAATGAATTTATTACAAACCCGTAACTTCGCTCACGGACGACTCACCGACGACATAGAATTCGTCATATCCGGGCAGAAGACTACCATATTTAGACCTCACTCACACATATTGAGATGCTTTGCATACGCGTGGAAAGCGAATGCGGGGAGAGCACATTGGTCGCACCCGATGGCAGGGCAAAAGTAGAACCCGTAAATCATTTACTGCATTCCATGTTCAACCAAATCGTATATTTCAGTCAAAAGCTCGTATTGCCACCAAACAACGCTTACCGCGTGTACATCGAGGCGTTATTAAATTATACTTCACCCGCAAATCTCCCATCTAACTTTTTGCTTATGGGACGCGCATATCTCTGATTACGAACGACACATTAGACTCAGCAAATCCAAATACAGCGCTCGAGAGACGCGCGCAATACATTCAAGGAAATCAGATCGTGCTAGATCTCATTGGCCACCTTCATTGCGACGTTTTCAATCAAGATAAATTTTTAATTAATGGAGTGGAAGTTAGAATGAGACTCGTATGTTCGAAAGATTAATTTTGTTTTATGGAGAGTAAAACGATATCAAAAATACGCATTCTTGATGCAAATCTACTCGTAAGAAGAGCAAAAATAAGCCTGGGTGTGCTATTCGCACACGTTAGAATGCTGAGTAAATATCGTGACAGAAAAGACGATCTAGAGTGAGGATAAACAAGCGACAGACGAGGAGAAAAAAGATCTTCCAAAATTCGATTCGCGGACTGGTAGAGATAAAGCTAACATTAGCGTCTCACAATCATCGAGCATTTTTGAGAGCTCTACAAGCCAGCAAAAGAGGTACATTTTGAATTTATGCAAACATTTCCTCTCTCCGACGAGAAATGAATTCGCTGGAAGTTTTAAATGCATTATATCTCAGTGTCCGACATACGGGAGTCTATCCTGCTGATCGACTGCCGAGGGTGTAGACGAGGTCAACTGCCATTGTCGCTAACACGGATGATCACAATCGATCTGGCGAACACTGGGTTTCGCCTTTCACATCGATAAACACGGAACAGGTATTTCGATAATGGATTGCCGCCCTTAGATCCAAGATTCCTCTTATGACTTCGACGAAACTTCACGTATCGCTAGAATATAACGCTATAAGGAATACTTTCTCAAACTTGTGACAATACTGCTGTATATTTCTACATTTTATATGTAATTTATATATAATCTTAGTTAGTTTCTTAATTTGTTTATCTCTGATTGTAAGCAAAATGACCGATTGATCGTACAGTTATTTCATAAAATTTTTCTTCACTGTAAACATAAATTTGTAAATTCTCGTGTTGTATGCCATCATGTTCAAATGTGTATTCTTTCAAAAAAATAAAATAATTACTTCATGTAATATCCCTTTTAAATAAATGTTTTGAACTTGTAAAATAAATTTTCTTACTTCTACCTTCCCCTCATTTACAATAAATATATTTTCTCCCGTATTACAGACTTAGATAATGTATATTAAATACATAAAATATAGAAAGAATTTTTTAAAAATAATGTTCAAAGACATCGCCAGTTGAACATGTTCATTTCTATTTTACCTCCCCCCATTCTTCCGAGCATAAAGTAAGACTCTTTCTAAACTCCCTTTTTTTTCATATAAGATTTCTCATAAATAAATTTCATCTCTTATAAATAAAAACATTCACAAACGCCAACACGTCGGAGACATTGTGACGCGGCAACAAAAAAATGATCGTCATAAAACCGCCCGCTGCTCAGTGTTCGTACTCTGTCTTCACGACAAAAAATGCTACAGATCCAATCTCACTTTTTTTTCGGACTTTCGCCTCCATTTTATCAGAGATCCTCTACTACCTCCCTTCTCCAATCACTTCGCGGGTAGGTACAGTACGAGTCAATCAGAATACACCATTTAATTATCTTATTATCCCCATTCTTCACTCCTCGATCAATCAGAGCATGACCTTTTCCTGACTGATTCGTCTAGGCCACGCTCATGGCGCCGGAGGGGGGGAATTTGTTTTGACACTCCATGGCTATCCATATACTCATATGAATACGGATAAAGTTACCTACCTGCATTAATTCCGATATCTCCCGCCAAATAGTGTAACGACACATCGAATTTCTCAATAGCATTGTATTACAAAAACATGTTAATTTTCGAGAATGTCTCTCCGTCACAAATCTTGAATACTAGGAAACTAGGATTACAATTCCTGATAGCGATAAAGACTTAAAATCTAAATTAATTTTTAAGACAAAGGAAAGTACAAAAATATTGAGTAAAAAATCAAGAAAATCAACAATAATATTACAATAAAAGAGGAGTAAAATTGGCAGAGTTACAAAATGGAAATACAGTTAAAACCTAAAGGTAATTGGACACCACGAATTGTAGTACAGAAAATTAGAAATAGGACATATCTTGTAAAAACAGACAGTGGATCTGAATGTAAGAAACAGAATATTTATTAAAGTAAATAAGCAGGATGAAAGCAAAAATACAAAAAAGAAGTATTGTCTGTTTAAATCAATAAAAGATGAAATCGGAACAGAATCTAATAATATTATATCGAGATAGAGAAATAAAATTAATGGAGAAATAGGCGATGACTCGGATACAGAATATGATACGGTATCAGAGGGAAAGTCAACAGCTAGTGCGATAAATAGTTAACTCGGAGATAACAAATGCGGTCGCGCAAATCCCCATTAAGACGGTAAATTTATCAAATAATAGGCTGAATTTGTGAGTTAGAATAAAAAAAGAGAAATCTATAGTATCTAAGCAGGATCCCTGGGAGTATCTATGTAAGCGGAGGTCCCTGTAGACAAAACTCCATCTGGTGTGTGCAACCTATGGTGGACAGAAAGAATAAATGAAGTCTCAGAAGCTCACTATACTAATTCATTAGACTCCTCTCCTGTTATATAACTATGTTACATAACAGCAGACAACTTAACAGTTGTCACTTTTATAATTATCATAACTATGAATTTTTCTCTCAGTGCATCTAATATACATAATTATTCACTTTTTTATTCCATGGATCAATTTTTCTAGCTTGAATAACTCCTTTTTTCAGACATTAATAATTTACTTAATTGTTTAAATGAAACGTATGAGGTCAAAAGATGCGGAAAAGCAAGACATATTTAAAAAAAAGAAAAGTAAGTCCTATAAGCCGACTTTTATATGGTAAAAAGTACACTACTGCTGATAGTGTAGTGTAACGAGATACAAATTAATAAGCATGAGTTGCCGATATCCAATCGAGTTAAAATTTTACAGAAATTATTTTTTTTGTCAATTAAAACCATTTTAAGGGGTGAAGCGAAAAAAATTGTAAAATTTGAAAAATAAAGACCACTCTGATATACATATCAAAAATTAAATCTGGCAGAATTAATACAGAAGTTTTTGATGACATTGTAATCCCGATGAGGTAAAGAAGCGAGGGGAAATCCCCCGTTATATTTAATGAAAGCACATGCTGTTCGTTTTCGTAGAACAATTTTACGAGATCCATCCTTAATTGATAAAGCTACGCATGACAGGTCGTATCGTCCCGATAGGTTGAGAATTTTCACAACAGAATATCCTTATTTAAGAATATCTCATAAGTTGCATAGATTACATGTACATATTTTTCTGTCATTCCGCATTTTGTACGATTCCTAACAATAAATGAATTCTCGATATACGTAAACGTTAAATATATTATTTGATACAAAACACACTTTGCGTAAAAAATATGCTGTAATACATCAGCATATTTTAAATATAATTTGTTATTTTTAATTATTGTATATCCTACAATTATTGCTTTTTCATTTTTACCTATACGGTGACCTATAAGGTGAAAAGATGTAGTAAATCCCGTTTTCCTAAGTATAATAATTCGCACTTACAATTTATTAAACAACTAATTGATTATTACACACTCCAGATTTGATAATCTGAGACTTTCCATGCTGTACTCTGTTATTATTTTTATAATTACATGATGTTATTCCAAGAATTCAAAAATTTGCAAAACAGTAGATAAACAAGGCCGGTTCTAATTCGGGAGCTCTGAGGGGAGTGAGGAGCGGGGAGGTACCCGCGGCGCGGGGGAGATCCGCGGAAAGGGGAGAGGTGAATGACCTCACAGGAAGTGATGTTACTAGGCGAGGGAATGACGTCATAGGAGGAAGGGGAGGTGGATGACGTTACAGGTGGTGATATCACTAGGCGAGGGAATGATGTCATAGGGAAGAAGGAGGAAAATGACATCATAATGGATGACGTCGCGGAGATGGCTATGCAGGGAACGAGGATGTCCCGGGTGCGGGAAATTACATAACGGAGATGTGTGTTCGCGTCGCGTTGAAGACATGACGCGTCGCCACCGCCGCCTATCCTCGCCACTGCCTTCGGATCGCGATCCCCACCGTATGCTATACTTATCATGTATACTTACCATTAATACTTATCATTAATACTTACCATTTTTCCTCTTATTTGTCATCATTCTCTTTTTACGTAATCTTTCCTTCAGCGTTTTTACATGCAATTATTCATGCAGAAATATATTTTATTCTGTCGAATTATATTATATGGTATTATATTATATCGCGCGTGATGATGCGAGCGTAATACGGTGCCACGAAGAAAGAACGATTAATTGTAGACACAGAGATATTTTTATTTTAGACATTTATTTTTCATGTAATGCATTATATACAATATTATCCACAACATATATCAATTCGCATTCAATATATGAATTTTTATCGTAAATCCTACGCAAAGTATCTATAGTATTGCTATTGTTATTTACTACCTTGATCAAAAAGTTCACGGAATTCATTCAGAAAATTCAAAATACAGTTTTATTCATCAAAAGTGATATTATCCCCTTCAAAGTATTTCCCATCGACTACAACGCACTTATGCCAGCGCTTGATCTAGCTCTCGAAACATTTCTGGAACTCTATTGTCGGTATAGTCATTAAGCCGTCTTCAATTTTTCCATTACCTCCTTTCGGCTGTTAAAACGCGTTCCCCGTAACGGTTTTTTGACTCGAACAGAAAAAAATCATAGGGAGCCATATCAGGTGAATTCGATGGCTATTGGATGGTATTCGTTTCGTTCTTGGTCAAAAATTCACTCATTGTTGCAAATTCAATTCCATTTTTAAAACTGTAAAAAATCGAAATTACGTGCAGAGGTAGATGTACTCAAGACGGCGTAACTTTTAGAAATGTCAAGCTATGATGATAAAATTTGGTGGGAATATCAATGATAGATGTGGCAACCTAACCAAAAAACAGAACTCAAATCAGCTAACTCAGAGCATCACCTAGTGATAATTCCGGGAACTTTTTGATCAAAGTGGTATACAGTTTTGATGTAAATAAGTCATAAAATATTTAAATTTATGGCTTATAATATTAGTATATTGACACAAATTGAAATATATGTGCTTGACACATTGTCCGAGTTCAAGCATAAAAAGTATAGTCGACGGTTTCATATATAAACACTTTTCATTTAAAGATAATTTCACGTTGTCAACATCACATATTTTAACAAGTTAAATGACAAGGTTCTGTATCATTACTTTCGATGGCGTAGATGACTGCACCAATCACTGGATATTTATCCATTTTTCGATGAACACCATTCACGTAACATGTGGCAGGATGATGTGGTTACCTCGAGTATCGCCAATCGCAATTTCTATATGAGAGGTTGACCCTACGACGATTCCAGTCTTTAAAAATTTGTAAATCGTCAACGCTAATAATCTTGTCAAGTGATATGAGAAGACACGCTGTAATGGAGAAGAACAAAAAAATAAGGAATATATAGAGAAAAAAAATCTTCACAAACAAATATAATTGAATTACTTACTTCCTCGACAACTCATGTTGAATCCATAGCGTTGGAGATCACTGTAAAACGAATCTGTCTGAGCGATGATACTGATGTAGTATCTTTGTAATTCAATCTCTATTTAAATCTTATCCTCTCCAACAATTTTTTGTAATAAAAGATTTTTAGAAACATTCGGTGATGACATTAATGTAATCTGACACCGCAAATTACAATGTCAACTTTGCAAGTTTCAATATGACCTCGTCAGCGTAATATAAGAAATTTTTTCAAGGACATTAACACATTTTGACGATATCATCAATGTAATTTGATACAAAACTTACAAAAATGCAACATTTGCAATTTCATCAAAGTATAACTATTTTGTTAGCGTAATTTAAGATTTTTTCAGAGCATAAGATGTTTGATATCATTAATAAAAATAGCGCATAATTATATAAAAATGACAAGATTTAGTCAAATAACATCATTAGTCAATTCGACAGCGCAAGTGACAACATGGAGTATGATTTGGTTGAACAAACTACCCTGCTTAATACAAGAGAAGAGTACAGTGTGTGAGAACAGCAATGCAACGAATTTATAGAATCATTAGAGGAGCAGAGCCGTATCAAACGCCCGCGATTATCAATTGGTAACAGACAAGTACTGATCGCATGTATCGCGCGGCTTGAGAGTCTGAAGGAATCTGTGCGTGAAAGATTTGTGAGCGCCAGATACGGATTTCGTTGGGGCGTCATCGAAACAGCGTTCGAAAGCTATTCTAACGGGCGGTGATAAATTCTAAACATATCGATTCCTCGCCGATTCCTCAAAGACGCCAGCGAAATTGTGCTCGAGCATGTGCATAATGTAATGCAATGATATGACTCTATAAAAATAAACATTGTTTTTAATGGGGAGTTGATGACGGGCAATAAACGCGCGAACAAAACTATCGCCATCCAGAACTATGAACCCTATCAGTGCACGGATTTGAGTGATATGTGTCGCGCATCGTCGAGCCTACCTTATCATCGCTGGAAGAGTTCAGGAACGCGATAGCGGATGGGCATTGTCGTATACTGAATTAAACGGTGAACGCGAACACAATCCTCTGCGCGGGATGTCATATCAAACTCGCGCGAGAAATTATGTTAAAGAGCGGTAATCAACGTGCAAATCGCTGACATTGCGTATTTCGCATGATCTGTTGTTGCCACTCTACACCCGGCTCAAGAAAATGCATATCGAGAATCCTCGTATCCGCATTATATGTCGGTTCTAAATCTCGCGGGCATTGAATTTCCAATTAAATCAAATTAAGAAATTTGAAACTTTTTGAATGACATTTATACCAACATCTACACCAATGAGAAGGGGATTGTGTCGATATGACTCGCCGACGTGTTGATCTTTTATCGATAATTTGTAACAATGCATTCTCGAAAAAGGAGCAAACATGTAAACCTTTTGTAGGAAGATGACAATGCGGGGCATTTTACGCTAATCAAGAATCTATCTTGATTAGCTCACAATTTATTAAAAAAGAACATAAGAAATATTTCTGCGATAGGTACGTAATAATAATAATAATAATAATAATAATATTAGGTGTATAACTTTGCTTTCGCCGTTTTCCTATAGATGGCTTTAGCGGTAAGTGGTGATCGAAATAAATAGATCATAAACATCATACAATAAACTTGGGCATCTGTCAACATAACCCCATACATTAGTCGATTTGTATTTGCATCATAAAGTTATTCTCGATTGAAAATGTCAGTTTACGAGCCAAATTCTCGTTATTTGCAGGAGGTTTTAATTTTTTGCTTCAATATGAAGAAATCTGCGGCTGAGGCTCATCGAATGCTCTCAAATATTTATGGTGAGGCCGCTATTAGTGAAAGAACGTGTCGTGAATGGTTTCAACACTTCAAGAACGGTAATTTTGAAGACCGGCATAGCGGTGGAAGAGAGAAGGTTTTCGAAGATGCAGAATTGGAGGCATTACTTGAGCAAGACTCGTGTCAAAATCAAGAAGAATTGTGACTCAACAAGCCATTTCAAAATGCCTCAAAGCCATGGGAATGATTCAGAAGCAAGGAAATTGGGTGCCGTACGAATTGAAGCCGAGAGATGTTGAACGGCGTTTGCTTGTGAACAGTTGCTTGAAAGGCAAAGACGGAAGGGATTTCTGCATCGCATTGTGACTGGGGACGAAAAATGGGTTCATTACGATAATTCCAAGCGCAGAAAATCATGGGGAGTTCCCGGCCATGCTTCCACGT
>Ga0157363_1000812_pt1 | contig 24788 bp, 5 predicted proteins | sample AttsexASBM1_FD_111477 | JGI IMG/M metagenome (GOLD analysis project Ga0157363, IMG submission 111477) | Fungus gardens microbial communities from leaf cutter ant in Ribeirão Preto, State of São Paulo, Brazil - Atta sexdens ASBM1 | ecosystem: Host-associated > Fungi > Mycelium > Unclassified ... | reverse complement strand
TTTCTAACTTCAGCGATATGTAGACTTTTTTGTAATAATAAAATGAAAATATACAATTTATTACATGTCCATGTTGTAGTGTGCGTTGTAATTCTCATATTAATCAGCATGAATAATATGATGACGTTTGCTAAATTAATAATTAATGAGAACTCCTGATTGCGATTTAGACTCGATTTAGACTCGATTATTAATGTAAGATTAACTTTAATCTCGATTCAATTTATTCTTTATTCTTTTCTAATTTTCACCTAGTATCAGAAATTGATTGATCGATGTTGAATCAGTACTAATTATTTAATATTAATCGACCAATCATTTCTGACTGGCAAAAATTAGAAAAAAATAAATGATAGTATATAATGAAGTTAAACATACCGAGACCGAAATTAATTACATTGATAGAATAATAGTCCTTATATTTCTATCAATGTAAATTAATAGCTTTAATTTTTATTTAATATTTTTTACGTATATATTTTTAGAGAATAAAGCCTTTGCTAATAAAAGTTCCTCGGGATTTTGTTCGTTGCATTATATATGTACGTTAGTTACGTCAGTTTTTAAGTTCGATGCAGAGAAAGAGTGGCAAAACAATTGTTTCCCCTCGGCCAAGCGATACGCTTCCTCTTTATTATTAAGACTGTACATACAAGATCAGTCAAGATTGAGATAAGTTTAATAAAAAATAAGTATACGATTCTGGTTAGTTAACTGAGTATTATCTATATTTCTCTATCTGCTATATTTAAATCTATATCATTATGTTTATTCTTTTAATCTTATACCGTGCGACCAAAGGAAAGCCGATGCGTTATCTTTAATCATGCACTAATCGGCTTCTACTATTCCGGAACGTAATCAAGTTAGACATTAACATTATCATTAATACGAAGGCAACGTCGCGCGCGAGCAATTAAGGATGTTCTTTTATCCTGAATCACACGTGCCGATAATATAATCAAATCACAGGATGACATAAATTTTTGCCAAGTTGCTTTCCGACAGGAATTAGTTATTATGAAGCAAATTTTATTTTTAATTCAAAGTAATCTCATGAAAATTTACGTCATTCTGTACGTGATGTTCGCTCTTCATACAAATCGATATTCTCAAATATTTAATGAAATCATGCAGTAATATACGTATTTTTCTTTTTGCAATAGATTTTAGACATAAAATATATGCAGTTGTATATTTTATATGCAATAAAACATACGATTATGTATAAAAAATTATTTTTATAAATACAAAATATACAATACATACAAAATATACAATACATAATAATGAAATATATTACTTAATTATACATTTTATAATTTCATATAATTAATTGTATAATTAATTGTATAATTATGTACAAGTATATTTTATTTTTTATATACGTATAGGATGAGTCAACAATAACTTTCCCGGTTTTTTTATAATTAACTGATTTATATATTTAGAAAACGTTTCCAAATGTCGATATAACTTCAAAGACTTTATTATTATAAGAAGACTTTTCTTTCAACTTTAACACTCTATATCTTTGAAATCAAGCCGTTTTAGATATATATATAATTTAGATATATGTTTTTTGTCTTGAATTTATGAGAATTAAATCGCTTAAAATATATGTTTTAGAGTATTTAATATCCATTCTATATATTTAGTGGAGAATATTTCTGTATATTTCACACAAATTAGTCTGCAGTTATAAAAGAGAAGAGTTTTCGTTGGTTCACCCTGTATAATCAATTGTATATGTATAATATATATATAGGGTGGATATTAAATAGTCTAAAACATTTTAAGCGATTTAATTCTCATAAATAAATTCAAGACGAAAAACTAACATAATTATATATCTAAAACGGCTTGATTTCAAAGATACAGAGTGTCGAAGTTGAAAAAAAAGTTTTATCTTTTTTTCAAAAATTTCGTAAAAATCATTTGAGTTATATTTTGAAACTTCAAACATATACAAAGCTTCATCAAAATAACTCCAGTGCATTTTCCTTGAAATTTTTGAAAAAAAAATTTTTTTTTCAATTTTAACATCTTGCATTCTTCAAATTAAGCTCTCTCGATCATATAAAATTTCATCGTGAATTTGTGTGAAGAATTTGTTTAAAATCTTTTAGAGTACTTAGTATCCACTGTGTATATTAATACTGTACATATAAAAAAAACTGATCTCCAATCATATCGCAGTATTGTGGTATTGAATACTGAACATACATGAACAAAGGGAATTGAAACTTATGTAGGACGTGTATTTATTTATTACATGAATGTATTTATTATTCAGAGTGGTACGGGATATATAATACTGTCTCTCTCGAGGTACAATCTTCGAAATCGCACAATGTGCGCTCGGAACCTCTACTTTTCCTTCTATTGTTTTCATTTCTGCCGATCGTCGAGAGCGGATTCGCTCATCGAGCTCGGCGCGCGCGAGCACAGATCCACAGATACGTAAAAAGAATCTATAAAAGTAGAAACGTGTGTACAGCGATGTATACATGGCGAACCGCTTTATCGCTGAAAAAAATCTCGCGTGACGCATACGCACGCCTGTGTGCGTGTACGACTGTACGCGGCGAGGTTTTACGAGCTCATACATTTGTGGACAGTGTTTCTCGCTGCAGCACGCAGCGATTCTCCGCTTCTCCAGTCTCTCATCACATTTTCCAATTGCATTTTTATCGCCTTGTTCATTGACCCACTCCTTTCCGCAATATCGCAGCCTCTCGAAGCCCGTGCACAAACGATTTATCACGATGACACTTCGATAGTGAAACCATCGGGAATATCGCGGATTAAATAAACGGTTTCATAATTTAACAGTTTTTATAAACGATCTCTCCTCTTCCTCTGTACTCTCCACTTCTTCACTCCCGCTTTATCTCTTACTCTTGACAAGCGTTGTTCAATTTCAGTCCCGTCGCGTTTCAATTCTTAAATGGTCTCATAGCTTCTTTTGTCTTTAATCTATTTATCTTTTATCTTTAATATATGTTTTATATTTTTTTATATCGAGACCAAGAGTAAACATAAAGCTAAAGTAATAATAGAAGTGTCTACTTAGATTAATTAGTAATTCTGTAACGCTAGTATTTACGGAGTCAAATATTATGTAGATATACTTGTGTGAATGAACACTCCGAGTATAGTATACTTACCTTATTTAAAAAATGATCATTCTCAAAACTTCTTTACTTTATTGCTTGTAACTTCTTTTGCAACAAGTTTTTACAATGTTTCAAGATGCTAATAGCATTATTAAATCAACAATCAAGTTAATTGTGTTATTATTTCAGCTTCAGTTTTTTTTATGATTATATTCCAAGTCCCACAGTAAGCGGTTTATATAACTGAAGGCTGCATTTAGAATTTACATTTACATATAAACACATAACAATGTTAGGCAAGATCTCGATAATATTAGCTTCTAATTTGCTTATTTATAGCCATTTTTACTGATGTAGATTAATTTTAATTTTGATTTAATTAATTTTATTTTTTTCTAGTTTTAAGAATTAGAAGAGAACAAAGAGTAAATTAAACTATTAAAGATTAAAATTAATAAACATTAATAAATATGGATATTAGTTGATTATTCGGATAAGTTTAAATCGATTAATTTATTATTGTATTAATTTATTAATTTATTATTGTATAAACTTTTTTATTAATAAACATACATATGATGTTTCCTTGTTATTATTATGTTCTTTAATCGAGCGTGAAAAAAATTTGTTTCTTTAATCTAGTGTCAAAAAAAAAAGTTTTTTACATGTTCATTTTTATGAAAGTTATAGCAATCAAGTTATGCAGTAGTTGCGTCCAGCAGAAAAAGCAGCTTTGCAACTGTTGCAAAATTTTTCAATATGATTTATGCACTTAGAGTCAGTGAGGAACTAAAAGCAAGACTAGTCATATTAAAAAATTTTACAATAGTTGCAAAATAGTTTTTTCTGCTGAATGCAGCAGAAAAGTAGTGTGTTGTACTCGTGAGAGTAGTAAATACTAACTAAAAATAAAACATCTGTATGTCATAATTTCACATTTAACAATATAAACAATAATATAACATGATACACGCATATTATAGTACATAATAGTTAAATTATTGAGTGTGAAGATGGCAACATGATCTTATGTTATTTTTAGTTTCAGTTCCACTAATATAAAAATGTAAGATTATAGATTAAGTTCTAATCTTAGTTTAATTTACTGTTTATCTTTTTCTAATTCTTTTAAAAAAGAATTAGAAAAAAATTAAGATCAAGTAAATAATTGAACCGAGATTATAAGTTAATCTTACATTGGTGGAACTGAACTTAAGGTGATATTTACTGATAATACGTGACATTGAAAAATTAAAAATCAAAGTTCACCGAGAATAGAAAGCCTGGCGAGAAAGAATCCGAAAAGAATCGCAGCAAAAGATGCAAATCTTCGCGCAATCGATCGTCGACACACATGAAAGGCTTACCAGCCATATACCTTTAAGAATACATATCTTCTTAAAATCGTAAAATTTTGGTTATTAATTAAATTTTTACATTTAATAAAACTACATTAATAAAAGTTGTCAATAAAAATTATATTTTAGAAATTTTATTTGTTAAATACATACACTTAATGTAACACTTAAAAAATTATATCTTCTCCCCTCCCCCCTCCCACGGATTATCATCTTTTAAAAAAAAAAAAAATACAATGTACCCTTCTCTCTTTCTCTCGCGATTCAGGTATGGTAACATTGATAACTCTACAGTGAATTTCGCGAAACCGTTTTCGCGAATAAAAGTGCATTGTGTGAGCCACACAGCTTGCAATTAATTCAACGCGAATCGTCGCGAAGCGCGTATGTTGGAAAAAGCCGAGTCGGTCGCCTTTGCATCTGCGCGCGCGCGCGCGTACACACTTAAAAGCGCTAAACTAGCCGGTCTCGCATTATTCGTGCTTCCGCACACATAGCTGAAAGTCGCTGGTAACTGTTACCACTCCGAGGGGAGAAGGCGCGAAGGGGCGAGGTCTGGCCCCCTGGTCGCTCCCCTACGTTCCCAACTATAGGGGGACCCCAAGGGGGTGAAGGAATAGGAGGGGGCGCGGAAGGGGAGTCGGTACATAACACACATATACACGAGCGAGCGTCTCTCGTCTCTCACTCGCGTGGCCATGCGTGAAGTCAGCCCCCAATGGCCAAACGTGAGTTTCACTCCGCTCGTTACGCGTATTTATAACTTCGCCGGTCACACGCGTTTACAAACGACGGAGCCCGTGCGCGCGATGCTATCGATTTTTCTGGATCTTCGTGGAGCGGCGATTATGTATGTACATAGGTATATACATATATAATATGTACATACACGCAACGGCATATGTGCGAGCGCGTGCGTGCGTGTATGTGTACGCGCTCGCGCCGGCTCGCGGAATTATGTAACGCGTTTCGCGTCGCGTTTCTATTAATGTCGCTAATCGGCCGAGTATTAATCACGTCACTCGTATATAGCCATACGTGACGCTATAGGATGGCTATTATGTCCTTTTTACGGACAACACACTGGGGTGTCGACGGTATTTTGTCCTTTTTGAATTTTGGGGACACTGCGTGGGATCGCATCAATAGGATCCGAGAGGCCTGACGTGAAGGTCGTGGTTTTTAGCCTTTAAACAGGCACGAACTTGCATCGACATGCACGAACTCGACGCTGTTGTTCTGAAATTCGATACAAAGAGACGTTTCTAGCTGAATATGGAACGTTCTGCTTAAATTATATCTATTTAATTTATTTTTCATCTTCTTCGTAATGCTAGATATAGAAAAAAAGATAAAAATAGATTGAAAAATGCGAATATTTTTAAGTATCGGGCAAGTGAGGGAAAAAAATAAAAATAGATTGAACTGAGATTACGATTAATCTACGTTCATAGAAGAAAATGTTAAAGATTAAGATTAAATTGAGATATTAAAATACATCGAAATACAATACAATGATTCTTCGTTTCTCAAATGTCTTATAAAACTAAAGCCCTGTGTATAGCGGAGGAAACAAGATAAATATATTAGTAGCAAAAAAAAAAAATAAGTAATAGAGATAACGTTTAAATCTTTCATAATTTTATTATTTCTCTAATATTTAATATTTGTTTTTTTTCCTTCCAATATTTCTTCTATTGTCTGCAGGATCTAAACTCTCGATAAACATCTCTTTCGCGTTAAATTTCTCGAAGATGTGCGATTTCAGCATTTATGAAACACTGTTTCTAGTGATAAAAGAATATCAACAGACTCTCCTTATCTCTAGACATAAACGATCGTAAGATAATTGTATAGCACTAGTATACACGAGACAAAGATTATATTTCGCTTTTAGATGCTTGCGTCGGCAATGTCCCTTTATTTCCCGTAATTTCTTGGATAATTCAGCGGATTAGTGCGCTCCGTATATGTAGTCGCTCGCCCCGAGGCCGCTCCCGTGTAATTGTTATACACCACGTAATACTGATCGCGCGGAAGAAAAAAGGAAAACGACAAGAAGCTGAAGCTTCACGGTGCATTTTGATGATTATTACCTCTAGTCCCTCGGTTTTTGCCGACCGAACCGGTTTTTAATAAAATTCAGCTCTTCGATTATGTCGTCGGATGTACGATGCAATCGGAGAGCGCATCGCCCGGCAAAGTTTGACAGAGATAGATGAGCGAGCAAGACAAAGAGAGAAGAACAGAGCGAGAACGACAGGACAAGAAAGAGAGTCAGCGAATGAGAGATAAAAAGAGAAAGAGGAGTATGAAGAGAGAAAGAGTGGCAGACAAAGAAAGAGAGCGAGTGAGAGAGAGAGAGAGAGACAAAGAGAGAAAGAGTGAGTGGGAGACAAAGAGAGTGAGAGAGAGAGAGAGAGAGAGAGAAGCAGGTAAAAGCGAGGGATAGAGGCACTTAATAGAGAAAGAGAATTGCAATAGAAAAGAGCGAGACAGCGCGAACGTCATGTTATTCGCGATCACGTACTCGCCTCCACGTAAGCGAAACAAAGAGATCGATCGGCCGAGTTGCGGGGAGCGACGACCATAGCTATGGTTCCTTTCCCTCTCTCTCTCTCTCTCTCTCTCTCTCTCTCTTTCTCACTCTCTCTCTCTTTCTCTTTCTCGATTTACGGAAACGTGATTTGCTTCTCTTGCGGTCTCGCGACTTGGTCTCGCGACTGATCACGAAATCAATGTGTCTTGATTGACGTGTGAATGAGTTAATAATAAAGTTGAGATCGCGCGCTGCCCATCAGGCCACGGAGGCCAGGCATTATCGGGATTGTTTGCACGAGAAGCAACCGCGTAGATAAAAACGGCACTTCCGATAGAGATGTTATTTTCCAGAATTTACAGGCGTGTTGTTCCATCAGTCCTGCGTTTTACGAATCATCTGATTTATACATATGTATATTCGTTGTTCCTGAACATCCACGAAGACAGACAGGGATCCATCAAAGAGTCACTGCAAATCCGTATGGGTCTGTTCCAGACAAACTTGCTTACATGTATGCATATAAAGGAAGTTATCTAATTGGATTTCACGTACGTAGAATAGAAATGTGATTAGATAATTTTCTTTAAGCGTACATTTTCTTACGCGGATATACAAGTTTGGCTGGATAGATTCTAAAAGATCATTTATATTGGCCGTAACTGTTAGCTTACTTGTTGTAAGCTATGAGAAATTGTTCATTCATCAGTCAAATGTGAGGAGAATAATAGACTTCATTTTCCTCACATTCGATTATGATTTATCTTAATTGATCCTTAATTATTTGATCATGCGAGATCAAATAATCATAGCGTTTTCCATTGGGAAAACTAGTGCAACACTGACGAATTGAATGCAAATTGATATTTTTAATGTTAATAAATAATTTAATTCTTTTAACGTTATCGTGACAACAAAGAATACGTAATTAAAAGGTTTAAATTATTTATTAACACTGAAATATGTGAATTAATTTGCATTCAATTATATTCTTGTCAATGTGTATATCATATTAGTTTTCCTAGTGGAAAATACTATCAGTCTTTAGAACCATGACACTTAGAAACAACATGTTAGAAACAACATGTTGAATTTGCTACACTAAAAAAAAATTTACTAAATTTTAATAAATATTAATAAATAAATAAATAAATTTTAATATATATTTAAATAATACTAATTAAGGTTTAAGGATTATTATATCTATTATGTTCGGGACTCTTCAAACGACATCTCACAAACACTGCGGATTATTTTATCTGTCTGATACCGTTCAACTGATGCCGATTAAGTGATTGTATTTATAAACGCGCGATAAGAGAGAATGTACATACATCATAGATACATATGGGATTTAAACGCGATATGCGATCACGTTTGTTGATCCTCAGCAATGATTTGGACCTGCGGATATTTCATTCGACGGATTTTTTGGGTCGCTGTCAGCATAGAACTTTGAATTTATTATAGATCGTCCGGACTTGTCAGGCAGGTTTTCGAATCTTCGCGTTGTCATAGATTCTTAGGACCGGTGATTCAGTATTGTTGGGCTCCTGTAGTATTTTATCCACGAAGACCCTTTTGGAGTCAGGTGTTCGCTATTCCTTCGCGTGTTTAATATATTTCCTGGACATGTATTATAGAATTATTCGGAATGAATTCCGATCAAAATTCTTCACATCATTCCTTAGATTTCTATTGTATTTCCTGTGTTCGGTCGCTTTCTCGGATTCGTCAATCTAAAATTCACAAGGAGTTTATCCATTATTTCAATATTTTTGTCAATTCAGGGAGTTGAAAAAAATATCAGATAAACAGGAAATATATTTTCAACACGTTTATTTCGAGTGCTTCTAAGAGAATCGCTTATAATGTGTTTTGAAGTCGAGATATATATAAAAAGATAATTCTATTTTCTCGTTCCCTATTTAGCACCTAGTCGTTTTCTCATTTTTGTCAATTTAAAATTCACTTCAAGAATCGCGAAGCATATCGAAATAACGGATAAACCAAGGAATAAACAGAAAGATTATTATGTTCCACGCGTTTATCTCGAAGCTTCTAAGAGAATCATTTATAATTTGTTTTGCAATCGAGATATATAAAAAGATAATTCTATTCCCTGTTTAACATTCAGCCGCTTTCTCATATTCTCCAATTTAAAATTCATTTCAAGAATCGCTAAATATATCGAAATAACGGATAAATCGAGGAGGGAGAGAGAGAGAGAGAGAGAGAGAGAGAGAGAATAAAAACAGGAAGATTATTATCTTCAACGCGTTTATCTCGAATGCACCCAAGAGAATTACTTATAATTTGTTTTGAAGTCGAGATGTAGAAAAAGATAATTTTTTCCTCTGTCATACACCGTTCTCGTTCAGTAATCCATTTATCTCTAGCTCTCATCCCGCGATTTCCATAATCGCGGCGGTTTCTCGCCCGAGCGCGTAACTCCCGCGAATATGAAGCTTTTATACTCCGAATGCATCTCGGTCAGATCTATTGTCCGAACGTGACCGTCTTTGTATTAAAACTAACGGCATCTGTAAACGGCACGAGCGCGCTAATCTTGTAACTCTCGTTACATAAATCCTCCTCTCGCGTGCGATCCAACGTGTCCTCCGGATTAGAGGCCGATAAAAAAAAAAAGATACTTATCACGTACGACCTATTTGTCAATGTGCGAAAAATAATTCTCGTCGATGAAAGGAAACAACATTTTCTCCGTTTCGTAACAAACGTGACTGGGCGACTTATGGATGGAAAAATAGAGTGATATCGAAATAAATCGACACGAATGGTGTGTCGAATCAGATATTACTCGTCTAAAAAAAGAGGAGTAATGATAAATCGCGCACTCTGAGTGACAGTAAAAAAAAGAAAAAAACTATTAACGATTAAAAAAGTAGTACTCTTTATATGCGACGATAAAATAAATATATCGTGTCAAGTGAATCAACGTTTGAAATGCTTTTCGTGAGACCGGTAGTAGAGCTTAGATCAACCATAGCCATGAGCAAGCGCTTCTTAATACAATTGGAAGTCTTACGCAATATGATTTTCACAATCAGCTTTTATCAGGTTATACATTTTTTTCATATTTGTTATTCTTAAATAGTCCTTAAATATAAATTTCTTATCGAAATTCTTTTGTTTTTTTTTTAATCATGATTCTTAGTACAATTTTCTTATAGAAATTTAAATTTGTTGGTCAATTAAACACTTATTTTGGGTATTGTTAAAATATTGTTAATAGTAATTTCAATACTGAAAATAAGCAATTAATTGGCCAGTATTAAATTTCTATAACGGTTGGAAATATTAAACATAATTAGAAATCTTATGCAATGCGTATGGTTTTCATTTTTATAATGTCTTTATATCGAATTTTCCACATTTTCTTTTTTTTTATCATTCGTCTATATCTTTAAATACAAATTTCTTATTGAAATTTTTGTAAAAAAAAAAAACCTATTTAAAATCCTGATTCTTAATATAATCAGAAATCTTACGCAATGTGTACGATTTTCACAGTTAGCTTTTATAAGTTTTCTATTTCCATTTTGATTTGTTATTCATCTACGTCGTTAAATATGAGTTTCTTATAAAAATTCTTGTCAAAAGACTTCTAAATTCTGATTCCTAACACAATCCGGAAATCTTACGTAATGTGTGATTTTTATAATCAGCTTTTACGAGTTCTGTATTTTCTTTTTGATTCATCGTTTTACATCTTTAAGATCTGACCATATGAGCTTCTTATCGAAATTCTCGTCACAAAAAGACTTTAAAACTGTGATTCTTAACAATTTGGAAATCCTTCGCAATGCGCAGTTATCACAATTAGCTGTTGCGAGTTTTATATTTTCTCTTTGATTTGTCATTTGTCTACGTCCTTAGATAAGTTTTTTATCGAAAATTCTTGTCAAAAGATTTTTTTTTTTTAAAATCGTGATTCTGTCGTGACAACTTTTTATCATAACCTTCGCTACAGCCAGGGTCAGCTGATCCCGCGCCTCACAGCAAAACACAACACCTCATTCTGAATTTCTAAAACAGGTTTTTCTCCCCTCCGGGATGCAGCCAGAAAGGAGTGTATGTACACTCTTCGTCTTTTTACATCGGAAGCGCGGATCTCTCGATTTTTATCCAAATCGCCTACGCTTAAAAAACTCGCTACCGAGCGAAGGGCAGTAATTTCACCTGCGGTTTAATACGCGCGTCTCGTCGCGGCGTTAAAAGCCGCGATAAAAGGTTACGCGACGTAATGCACGTCGACGAGAGATGAGAGTAGGCAAGAGAGAAAGAGAGAGAGAGAGATAGAAAGAGAGAGAGAGAGAGAGAGAGAGAGAAAGACAGAGAAAAGGGGAGGGAGAAAGAGAAGAAAAACAAAACGAGCATCGTGGGTGAAAAAAAACTTGATGTACCGTCGTCACCGGCGGCAACAGCGGATAGATCCCCTCCGAACCGAAGAGGATCGCACTCGCACGTTCTCGCACGCTCTCGCTCGGTCGGGGTGCCGAGCGTGACCGAAGGCCGGCGCGAGTATCGCCGGAAATAGCCGAAGTGCGAACGTACTGCCGAAACGTCACGTAGGCGATGTTGCTAGGCGGTCGACCATAGGCGACGTGAGGTGAAGGGAATAGCGGAGTATCCTCGAGGTGGGATCGCCCGTATAAAAGTCGCGTCAGCGACCGGCGGCCGATCAGTCGAAAGGGTGAATTTGCCGTAGATCTTTGTCAAGAGTTCTCGATTCGCTATTGCTCCGGTGAAAGCTTTCGGTGTTACGAATCCGGTCGCCGATTGTCCGTCGTCAATCTGTTCCCCGTGACCGCTTTTCTCGCGTTTCCAATAGCTTTGTCCATCGTTCGCCATCGACATCTCTTTCTCGAGGAAAATCGCGCTGCCGTCCGGCAAGGCCGACGAGAAAGCCGTGTCCATTGTGCGTCCGCCGCTACAAGACTTTCTCGCGAAATCATGGAGGTCCTGCCGTGTCCTGTCAATGTGGACTTCAGCAACACCCGAGGTGAGTGCGTACAGATGTAACGGCTGTCTCGCGACGCCGGTTTCCCTTTAATTCCTCCGTTCTCGCGCTTCAATTGTCGGCCTCTCCGTTTTCTCCTCCATCGAACCGTTGTTCTCAGCTGACAACGCCGGCCGCAATCAGCTGATTTTTGCTTTCGCGACGTTTCGTCGGCTGTATCGCTCGAAAAATTTACTCCGATTTCTTAATACGGACGAGGATTCGATTTCAAGGCACACCGGCAATTTACCGGTGAAACGTCGAATTATAGTTGCGTCAGCGTCGATCTTCCGATCGTACGAGGAGGAGGGGATGCCCTTCGCTTCGTTTTTCCATGTTCCTCGATTGTTCTTCGTTTAGTTTTCCACTTATAGTCTTCGGTGTTTATAAATGGAATTTTCCTAAAATTTAGCGCTTTCGATCGTCCGGTAAATAAATACGGATTAATGGACACAAAGAGAGTTCAGTTTTAATTGCTTTTTCGGATCGTTATAGAATACAAACAAGATTTCGTCAGTTAATAATGCAAAAACTATAACGTGCATGTATTTCTTTTATTAGGCAATCGATCATATTTTATAAATCGCTTTATTATGAGATTTTATTTTCGATTTCAGCAGTTTTGATGATAAAAACGAGAGCTCCAGTAATAGTTTCAGAAATGTTCGAACACAAAATGGAAGAGTTGATTGTCCAAGTGGCATAGAACAATTGTGATTTTTGTTAAGCGTGACAAGATAGATAAAAAAAAAATCGAGGTCAAACGAGTTCGTACGAGCTTACCTCTTCGCCGGCCGCTAGAAACAATGGTCGAGGCAGGCTCGAGATAGAATCGACCGAGTGATCGACATACATCTATTTCTATCAATGTAGATTAACTTTAATCTAAATTTGACTTACTTTTTTTTGAATTTTTAGGAGCAGAAAAAAATTCTTAGAAAATAATTAGAACTAGAAAAGAGTAATAAATAAATTTATCAACTAAGGCCAAAAATGACAAGATTTATTAAATAATAAATTTATTTCATATTACTTAAATTAACAGAACATCACTATAATTTCATAAAAAAATAAGTTAAACCGAACTAGAAAAGAGCAATAATAAAATAAATAATTTATCAAAATTGAGACAAAAAAATGAATAAATTTATTTATTAAATAATAGATTTATTTTATATTTTATAAATTAATGAGCAGGACATTGCTATAGTTTGATAAAAAGTAGATTAAAACTAACTAATCCATATTAGGTAGAAATAAGCAATAGAAAAAAAAAGAAATGTTACAGTTTAGATATTCTTTCGACGATCACGCATTGAATAAAAAAATGAAATGCATGGCGAGGTGGGAGACTCGATGTTGGTTGTGTCCTCGCTCCTAACGACTGTTCTTTGTTATGTTATACAGACGTCGGTTTTAAATAATAAAACGATGATCTCATCGCTCGATTAATCGAGATTATATGCTGCGATTAAGTTAATGCGAGCGTAAAATTAGCTAATATCTAGAATCTACTTGCGGAAACAAGAAACACTGATTAAAATTACATTTGAGTTCGGATTATATTTAGATGGAATGGCAGATAACGTGAATCATCATCGAGAAACAAAATATGTTTTTTCGTTTCGCCTGTGACTTTCGATTACATCCGATATCGGTTGATTTGTTAATACCTAAGATTACGTCAGTTCCTATTTTTTATCTCGGAAGGTATTAAATAGAAGGCTATTATACTTTTCACATATTTTATTATGACATTTTTTGGGCGAAAATTCGTGGGACAATTAAATTACGAATTATTATTTTAAATAATAATTTTTATTTTATTAACTAAAAGAATTGTTATTTAGGATAATAATTCGTTTTTTAGGATATACTATTATTTATCCTAAATATGTAATTTAATAATTGTTTAATTTGCATTAACGAGACAATTAGTTCAAATTAATTTCATTTAGGTTTTGAAGTTAATTGGGAGAATGACTATTGAGCTGTCTGTGTGTTGAGGCTTGAAAATAGAAGAAAAAGTGATCTGCCACTTTCTTTTCAATTGACCGCTTTAACTAGTTTATTCACTGGGAGGCTGAAAGAGCGCACGCGCTTAATTTCGTTTAATTAATTGTTACAGCTGGAAACGAGACGGACGAATTGGACGGTGCCTGTCAGGCGTTGGCGAAGAGGCTGGAGGTTGAACTCAGGAGGGCTAAACACGCCCAGCTGGCTTGCGGCGAGGTTCTCCTACCTGCCGATTTGCTGCCCAAGATAGCCAAAGATGTACTTACGATGGCAGAGAATGAGCCCTGCGGCCTTCGGTAAGTAGAATTTTCCATGTTGCCGAAATAACCCTTCTCTTTCTCAAGTGATTCGATTAAATCAACACGATCCGCGAATCCAGATAAATATTATTTCGCGCAACAAGTGTCCATCTGGAAAATGTGGAAAAACTTTTCTCCAAATTGTTTTTTTTTTTCGCGAGTAATGTTATAGGAAATATCATTAATTGTATAAAATATTTGAAGCGATTTTTTTTCCAATGAAAATTTGATTGAATTATATTTTTTTTCATATTTTTTAATAGTTTTATTCGGTTATTAAAAAGATCGATGCTAAAAATAAAAGTGTGTTAAACTTTCCTCGAGTATCTCGATTCGTTATTGCTATAAACGCTTTTCCAGAATAAATTGATATGTTGTCTAAATTTTCAATATCTTTGAAAAATTGATGTTTGCTTGTTTCAGAGGCTGTACGTTGTTCATCAGCTTCGAAACGGACAGCATGTGCCGCAAACTGTCGAGAATACAGTGCGATCCCAGTACTGTGTCGACGTTCGAGCTCTATCTCACGTTGAAACAGGACCACACGTCCTGGCATATGCTGCTGCCTCAATTCTTAAAGTGAGTATAGATTTAATAAAGGAGAATCTTGCAATTAGAATCTGATTTAAATCATTTTAAATTACTTGTGTTGCAACTTAATTTTATATAAAATTATTTAGCTCATTCTTTTGTTTGACTATCTTCAGACTGAGATAATACTCTAGATAACATTCTAGATTCTTTTATTATATTTTATAATTAGCTGTTTTTATTTACATATTTACTTCGATAACATGAAATGATATTGCAAAGCCGTCTTCACTTAGATTGTATGATTAGATCGTATCTGAATAATTTTTATCCGCTCAACTTTTTCGTTTCCACAAACTTCGCGTTGCAAAATATTGTACATTTTGTAGATAATGCGATTAGGTGTGATTGTTTGATGAAAGGAAACTTAAAACGATTTGTTGTTTTTTTTTCCAGAAATCTCACACGTGGCGGTACCATCATGATCAGTAGGGATTTTACTTTGCAAAAAAAGAAACTCTATAGGTCTTTCCAGCAATCTCATTGAAGTATCTCGGGATCACATACCGGAGTTTTGCACATTGTAACGATCATCCGTTTTGCCTAAACGGATGCGGCCATTTTTGTCAGTTAATTGCCCTATAGGCGTTGGCCAAATTCATACAATATCGAAGACCAGGAAAGAAAAAAAAACTAAGACGGCGGAAGCAGAGGACCTGAGGTTAGATTTCGTCGTTGTAATGGCACACTGTAAAATTTGCGTATCATGGTCGCGATCATGCGAGGTGTTGCATTTAACCCTTTAACTTGGAAATTACATTTGAATTTTCTATATAAATGACACATTTCACTTACAAGAAACAGTAGAAACTTTTTGAACAAAGGTACTGCACGTACAAGTGCAGGACTGAGATTGATCTGTATGTTAGAATTTATTCAATGGATGTGTAAAGAAAAGAAATAGTTCGTAGAAATGCTGCTTTACAGTGTAAAAATAGTTGCAGTTTGAACGCAACAGATTTACGAAAAGTTAGATCTCGCATCCAAGATCTAATGATGCATAGATCTAAAAGTTGAAGAATCTATATGTCCACCATGATCCAGATCTAAGTTCTAGTTTAAAAAAAATTGGATCTAACACGAACAAAAATCCAGATATTTCAATCTATAAGATTAATCAGGGATTAAAGAATTCAGTTGAATTATATTTAATTGTAATCCAGAAAATAAGTAAACAATTAGATTCGAAGGACGCTAGAATTAAAAAAATATTTGCAAAGCTAGTTTATAAGGTATGTAGAATTTGAAGATCATTGGGAGTTGAGGATCGTAGAATTTAAGCTTTCCAAAATCTAGGGATCTAGATTTGGAGTTAGAAGTATTGTAACGGATAAGGATGAATCTAACATGTTTTCACTGTTGAATGGCGAGTTAGTTAAAGGGTTAATGACAACATCATCGCTTTTTTGTTTTGCTGTCACCATGCAATACTGTATTCAAGGAGAGGCCTATTACGCGTTCGATAATTGTGATAGCGCGCGAGACAAGTTCTAATAGTGGTAGATCTTATATCGCGAGGAGTGGTCTCTCGCATCTTCGTTCTTGAAGAGGATATGTGATTATAAGACTTGTAACAAATTTCACGTGATACGTAGCAAGTATAATTAGTTTTTAGAGCGCGTTTTACTGATTAATCATAGTCAGGTAGCTATTAGTCGCGTCGGATGTTTAGTGATCCTTCGTTCGAAGTTCGTGTATGTGTGTCTCTCACGGATGAGCACACATTGTCCATTTTTCATTGTGAAATGTGAAATGATTATGCTGGAATAATATGTGGCAGCATATTCTCCAAATAGCAACTTTTTATGGATATCTTGCAGGATAGTCCCAGAGAGAAATAGATCCTAATGAGAGACTATCATTTTGTGATTAATCAAGTCACTATTGATATTAACATAAGAATAATTCGAATATATAATCGTATAATCGAATTATATCTTACATTGAGAAGCGTAAGAACTCGAATAATAATTCACATTTTCCAATTAATTTTTACATTTTCTGTCAAACTTTCGAAAACAAAATTTTTGTCTTAAAAATCAACAAAAATAATTTTAATAGGATGTTCTCATAATGCACATTTTTTGGGACATCCTGTATATCCTGTTGTAGATGATACAGATGTTCAGCCCATACCGTCATTCCATCGATCGATCTTTCTCCCTCGTCATTTTCTCCCTTCATAACAGTCGCTATATGAAAAATCTCATTATAATAACATCTTCTCTCGATGTCGCGATGCTGATGATCATTTCTGCGATATCATTAATAAATATATTAATATTTGTCTCATTACCGGGTGATTTGTCTCGACAGTAATTTAAGCTATCGAATTTGTCGGCGCAAAGCAATACGCTTTCGCCTTCTATATTGTTAGTGCGTAATATTTTGTTTCAGTTAAATTTAAATATTTCGCGTTTTGAGATTTTTGGTTCTGCGAGTATGAAATTATTTCGATGAATTCTGTGAAAAATTCAAAACTTACGAAATTCGTCACAGATGTTTCGTTTAGTTTGCGGGACTAAGAGAAGAATCTTTAACGAAATAGAGTAAAGCGGTACAATTTCTAACACTTCAAAATATATCTTAAACTTATTACATTAAGATAAAAATCAATCTGTCTAACGGATAGTTAAAATTGTGTAAAATATGCAGACTAATGGCATAATTATATATCCACTAAGCTAGATAGTTGAACTATATATTTCTCGGTGTAATCTGAGAGATGATCCATCTTGAAACTGTATCGCTTTAACTCTGTAGCTTCAAATAGATTTTCACAGAGAAACAATGACGAAATGAGCTCGTCTTTGCTGTTTAACGCTGAAAGGGACGAAAGATTAGAGAGAGGATTAACGTTCTGCTATTAAATTATTGTTCACAATCTTCGCTTCAATTTGTTATGTTATTATATTATTATTCGTTGACTACCGTACGTACTACTACTTACGTTGTGGTTAATATCTGTTCGTGTTTTCTTTGTGTCTAGATTTTTTTTACTTCTTTACCCTTTTTTTCGTTCTGTTTTTTTTTTACTTTGCTTCGGTCGCTTTTCGTCATAGTGCGAATTAAAGACCTTAGTGGCGGTATTGTGATATTAAGAATTACGAAGTGATTAAGAGAAAGAAGCAAGTGTGTGATTATCGTTAGGATTTAGATTAAAGACGCTCATATATAAAGTTTTCTTCGCGGGGTCGAGAGAAACGAGTTGCGTAGGGATAACCAATCCCTTCCGTTTTACCTTCGCGCATAAGAGAGAAAAAGTACATTGAAATTGAAAATCTCTTCGTGGTTACAAAGGGTGGCGACGCTTTAACCGGTAAATCGAATATTTATATCAGAAAGTGAGGTTTCCTTTTACGAACTGAATTACAACAGGATGCGTACCGCAACGAGACTCAATGGAATTAGATTGAACTCGGGTTTTTTTGTGATAATGTGAAGCTGTCTCTTTCAAAATCGGCGAAGCAAAAAACCGATGCTGTTGCAAGGAAATTCACTGTTTAAGAGAAAAAAAACTGTATGAAAAGATTTATTTGTATATATTTTATTTTATACGTTAAAATAAATTATAATTTTTATTGAAAAAGAATCTAATCTTTTTCATACGCTCTGTAATACTATTTTAAAATTTGTTTCTTGTAATTTCGTTATTAATGTGTACAATTAACTAATATTTTTTAGTAAAGGATTTCGGTTATGTAACCTCGTGTGTGTGTATATATATATATATATATATTTATATATATATATATATACATACATACATACATACATACATATATATATATATATATATATATATATATATATCATAAATTTTCTAATATATATTAAAATCTGAGAAACAAAGAATTTTCTAAAATTTTTAGAATTTAAAATAATTTAGAATCTTTTTGTGTATTTTCTGATTTCAATGATTTTACAAATTATTTAATTTGTAAAATCATTGTTTATCTCTTAATTTTACATAACATGTATAATAAAATTTGTTGCAATTTATTAAGAAAATTAATTTGATGTTACAATATTTAATCGAAAAAAATTTACTTTTCTGAATAATTACTAAAAATTTAAGACAAATGATTATAATTCGTTTAAAATTAGAACTTTAAAATACGAACAATAGAATGAGAGAGTCAAATCTTAATATAAAAAATTCAAAGTTCATATTAAGAAACCGAATTTTTTTTGTGAATTTTTGTCACAAAAGAAACATAAAATATCGGACTTTTGGAAATAATTTACGGCGACGAGTTCCAAACTTGTTCCTTGATAATCTAAATGATGAAATAGAACCGGTTAAAGCTCTAAAGGGGGAAGAGACACAATCCCGTCCAAAACACTTTCCCACCATCCTTCAGAGTCGTGCATCTACATCCCCTTACTTCATACGAGGACGAAAAAAGAGAAGTAGCTAGAAAGGTCATGTAAGAATGAGGGACAACCACATATAAAGTTAACCGCGCGTTGTAAATTGGGCTATCGCATTTGCACGAAGGTGTAAGACTGATTTGTTGATGTAACAAACGAAAGACATAAAGACGTTGGCCCGTCTCAAGCCAACTGGCACTCACAGTACAGTATGACCGTAAATTATTGCTCGAGAAGATACTACCTAAGAAAAAGATAAATAATTATCTTGCAGGATATTTATCTTTAATAAACTGATTATTGAAGAGAAAGAAGGCGACGCACACACATATAAATTATAAATCTAAAAAGATGGATCTCTTTTTTTTTTCGGGGAATAATACTTTACTCATACTGTACTTCAAAATGTACTATTATAATTAGCAGTTATTTGTTAATAACAAACGCTACAAACGACATCGCAAGTCGAAATTGTAGCATTACAGAGTGGCGGAAAGCAATACTCGCGGCCTCGTTTAATCGTTATTAGTTAATTACGAATGTACGGATAAATTGCGAGCGGGTATACATTTTACATATGAAAGGTTAATCCTATACAGTATAACACTTCTTTTTTTTATATGAAAATGTGAATGTGTCCGCATATATATTATATTGTCAAATATATGATATAATTTATATTATATTGCAAATACCGTTTATATAATATATACACATATATAATGATGTATTTTATAACAAATTCGAAGTTACTATGCGAAATAAAGGAGTCAAATGTGGGAGCTATAAAAAAAAATCACAAAAACTCGTTTTATGATCATTTTATTTATATTCGATTTTATAATTAAATGTACGTACTTATAACACCTCCAGAAGTTTTGAAACCTATTGAAGCGTCCGTTTATACTGTCGAGGGTTAAACGTGGATGGAACTATTTATATATACATGTGCTTTCTAAAATATTATGTCGTGATAAACACAATAATGTCGAATGTGATGACAACGGTGATGATGTCATCGTTAATCACGTTTTTACAGTATGTGAGAATTTTATTAAAGACATAAAAGTTTATCTCATTTTTTTTGTATAGAGTAAGACAGAGAAAACAGTACAAGTTTTTTCCTGGAAAAAGAAATAAATAATTATATTATGAAATATATATATATATATATATATATATATATATATATACATATATCATAAATAAGATAAATTAATATTTATGACGTTCTCTCAAGGCATATCCCTTGTGGGTGGTGATCCTGTGAGAGACACATCGTAAAAGAGAATTGGATGAAGTCCAAATGATAACAAAAATTTAATTATCGATAAGTTACGGCGGCGAAAGTTCCGTCGATCTCGTTTGCGTGACAAGGGTGATTAAAAAAAAAGCGCGTTCCCGTTGATTGCCTCCATTATTTATCGTTTGTAGCGATTGTTTTTCGACAAAGCGAACGTTAACAGGATTGATCTGCAAAACGATGTACGTTACGCGCGCGGATGTTGCAAATTGCGTTGCGCACCGCAGGACGTATTCCCGTTTACGAAGTAATTGTTTTTACAGACCGTCATGAAAAAATTTCCTGATCTCATGAGCGGGCGAAGGTTTTTCCACCTTCGGCAGTGAAATACGTAAAGGGCTCATGAATATTCTTGAAACATTTATGTATTTGTGAATGTGCGTAATAGCGTCGTGACGATCGTGTAAAGTTTACCCCTAAATAATATAAAACAATTAAACATATACGGAAGTTTGACAAGAAGTTTGAAAAAGAGAGTCTAAATTTTCGTTCCAAATTGTCTTTTGGACATTTGAAAATTTCTTAAAAAATGTAACAATCAACATAGAGCTGATAATTTTTTTCTTAATTTTCTTCATATTTTAGATACGGAAAGGAAAAAAAAATTCCTTTTTATACTGTTTAGGGTTAAATGTTAAATTACTGCGAAGACAAGGATTGATGAAGATACACTCCTCATGGCAAGAGGGTGGAAATGAGAATGAATTTCTTGTATCGCGAGGGTAGAGAGGAAGAGAAAGAAAGATAGAGAGAAGAGACAGATAATATTTGTAATGTTGCACAGCAACGATTTGCGCGACGCTCGCTGTGCTTTGGATATTTTTGTACCTTGCGCGATATGAAAGTCCGATTACGTAGTTTTCGCGATAGTTTACTCGCGATTAATACCGCGGCTTCTCGATACGTTAGTGATCCTTTGCAAATGCATTTTCCCGTATTAAGAAATGCTATGTGATGTTATTTCTAATTTGTAATATCTACGACAATTTATGCGTTTGAGAAACGCAAATAACAGAAAGAAATATATCAGAAGGAGTTGTCGATTTTTCTTACTCCCCAATCCATTGTTACGCATTATCATCTTTCAAAGATTCTGTGAAATCCACTTCATCCACTTCATTTCCTTTAAAGTGAGATAAATAAGTACGAGAGTAAAACGAGTAAAAAGATATTTTACAATTATTAAAATATTATATATGCAACATACTTTGCAAGATGAACAATACATTTCTCGATAAAATGACGACACATTAATAAAATTAATAACGATGCAAACTGTTTTTAAAATAAAGTTGTGTCGAAGAAAAAGTAAATGTGACACATAAGCTACGATTTTAATAAAATGGAGATTGAATTATCAGTTAGGTTTACGCAAAGAGCAACTGAGTGCAATAACTTGAATTAAACGTTAATTATTTTATATTAAAAATCATATTAGAAATTCAGATAAAATGTCTGATTCTCATTTTAAAGGAGTTCTATAAAAAGATCGAATTTTAATTTATTTACATTTATCAAACTGTTGAAATCCATGCATAACAAGGAATAATTTTACGCGATCTGCCCTAAAGAATAATCGATTCTAAATTCGTGTTGAAGAGGTGTTTATTATTGAAATATAATACCGGAATTGCGAAGCATATGCAAAACAACGTGAATACGCTGACATCGCGACAAAGAAACTGTTATTGCTAGCGAAAAATGTTTTCAACATCGATATTTGCATTGAGTTTTCAGATAAAACGCTCGCGAAATTGAATATCGCGTCGAAACGCGATTGACAGTAAGTGTATTATCAGCATGAAGGGGAAGAGGGGGGGAGGGGGAATTATATTTACGTACGACGACCCAGGATTATAAATCTACACACGTCTGTGTAAACGTCGAGGAAATTCATAATTGAACGATTTACGAGATATATTCGAAGATACTCGCGAATATAAAGTGCGGGGAGCGCAGTCAGGATTTAAGCTCGAAAACGTTACAGTGTAGTGTGCGGGGGCCGTATTGTTTCAACTAGTTCCCGCAATTATCACGGCGTACAGGACTGGATAGGAGAAACCGGTTTCTCGCGCGCGCGCCTGCGGTCGCTCGGCGCAACCCGTTTGTTCGTGTTTTCATCTTGAAAACTCGTAAGTATTATCGGCATTATTCCAAGCTCTTCTGTGAAAAAATTCTACGCGGCATAAAACGTAATCACATAAACCGGATCGGAAGATTGCGCAAGCGTTGCCGATCCTCGAGCATTGATTCCACATTGTTGCATGATTCGTATTTTGCTTCCTTTTTTTTTTTTTATTTTGTTTGCAAGTATATTGTATTCTTTTATCACATTATAAATCTTGATAATGCTCTACCATCGCGAATTGATTTCCTGTGGACAACTTGGAGTTTCTTTCTAGCAAAAATTGACGAGAACTTCAATAGCGGAGCTAGTTTAGCAGCGAAAATTATTTAAACATTTTTCTAATGTAAAACTATCTGTGCGATTAAATCCTTTATCATCTTTACAGAAATTTAATGTGATGAAGCGATGAATTATTTATTTTGAGTATTAAAAGCAAAAATAGTACTATTTTTTTATCTACTTCTGACCTTTCTTTTCCTTTACTTTCTATCTTTCTTATTTTATTATCATCTTATTCATTAATATTATCTACTTTATTTATTAATATTATCTTTTTTATAGCTATTTTTGTATTTCTTTTTGTACTAACCATAAGTATTTTACTCGTAATAATATTAATATACTATCTTTTAGTATTAAATTGGATTTCTATAAGAGTATTAACGATAAAAAAATTCATATGAAGTTGAACGAATAAAATACCACTTTGTTTGCGTCTTTCACTTCTGGTACATAAAAAGTATATTTAAAAACTTGTAGATCTTCTATTATATTTTATAATTCGAAAAATGTTCGAGTTGTATCTACGAGGACAAAATTTCTTTTTTAATATTAGCAGAGCGACAGTTTTTACTTTATAGAGACGTTGCGTAAATTTTCAAATCCAAATGCGTCGTCGTCTACCAGCTTCTCCCTCAATTTCGCCTTTTTGATGTATATTCTGCGACCCAAGCAAATGACTTTGTTAATATCTGCTCCGGATATTCAATAAGCTAAAACGGGAACAGGCGCTTCGGGACATCTGTGTCTAATTTGGTGGCGAATGAGTTCTGGCTCATATCCGCGTCCGGACGCGCCCGCAGTGTCTCTTCCTGAGATCTAGCATATCAATAACGCGTAGGTAATTCGAGTCGTGCGCGATAACGGGCTGGCAACTGGTTAACTTGCTATGCGCGCTCAGCTGATGGCCGGTATACCCACTGACGTGACGTTCGGATGCACATGCGAACATGTACACGCACAACCGCCTACTGTTTCCTTCGTCGATGAGAATCAGAATTGGCGCAGACAGTTTGTCGTTGCGAGCGAAATATCAAGCTGAAAAGAAAACAGGACCAAGTGAAATTGTTAAAAGACGACAGGGATAACTACAGGGGGGAGGGGAGTGTTTCGAAATAACACAAATGTTTTATCTTTTGTATGTTATGTCTTTTTAGTCAAATACTGCTTTTTTATCAAATCACTCAAAATTTTTTAAAATTTGTTAAAAATTAACAATTTTTTTTTAAATATCCCGAATTTTGGGTATGGAATTTAACACCCGCGGAAGTTCTGGAAATTCTGTGGAAAGCTCCATATCTTTCATAAGGAAGTTTTTCATAAGGAAGTTTTGTCTATAAAAGATGATATTATTTTTCCAGCTGGATATTTTCGTGTTCTTTTCATACGGGAATCTCGGATCGAGATGACGCATGCAACTTTTTTTTTTAAACCGCAGTCGAGGTCGGAGAGATGGAGAGCTCGAAGAGTCGGAGAAACGTCACGGAAACTGTACGAGAGATCTGTCAAATGTCAGGTTCTTAAGAATTTCTTATCGTTTATATAGAAATAAGAGAGTTTTCCATCATTTGCATGTGCTTGTAGATGCGAAAACTGGAATGCTCATACGTGATAATTATTGATGTCTCAATTAAACGTAACATTCAGTATAAAATACAGACATAATAATAGAAACATATAAGGCTATTTTCTTTTATGACATTACAAGACTATACTTATTCTATCTTTGTACAGTCCTCGGTGTTTTTCTTGGAACATT
>Ga0157363_1000811_pt1 | contig 24796 bp, 22 predicted proteins | sample AttsexASBM1_FD_111477 | JGI IMG/M metagenome (GOLD analysis project Ga0157363, IMG submission 111477) | Fungus gardens microbial communities from leaf cutter ant in Ribeirão Preto, State of São Paulo, Brazil - Atta sexdens ASBM1 | ecosystem: Host-associated > Fungi > Mycelium > Unclassified ... | reverse complement strand
ATGATCTTTTCAAGGTTATTATCGCGATCAGTGGCGGAGCCAAGGGTAGTAACGATTTTGGTTCTTCTGAGACGTCGTGACATTGAAGGACTCCATTGACAAAAAAATGCGGGATGGCTGCCGCATCGGAATTAATGCCGGTATTCTAGCTGAAAGGTGTTACTCATTTCGAGCTAAAATGTTGTCATAATGTTAAGTATGGCGGTACCTGTACTGTTATTATCTCAGCGCTATTTGACCGGCAGATCTTTGATACGGTGCAACTAAAAATGAAATAATTTTTTCTGCCTGAGACAGAGTAAAAATAAGGACCCTAACACCCTAAACTGTGACAGAAAAAAAGTCACCGGCTATTATTGTCGGAGGTAATTTCAATCTTAGTCACACAGTAAAAATGGCGCAGAAATGATAAAATCGTCCTAATGGATAAGCTATCACTAATAGTTTCACGTAGATATGAAGACTGTGATTCTGTCTGCCGGGAGTTCTTTGCAGGCGCGTCTACAGAACCCATTGAAACATCAGGGGATTAACCTTGTATTTACCTGGTGTTATGAAAGCAGTACAGTGTAACGCAATTGAATAATGAAAGAGTCCGACAATGTCAGCAGACAGTGACGGTAATTCTGCAACGAGGAGAATAGAATGTCGGTAACCCATCAGGCCCAGGCATGTGATCTGGTCATTTTCGGTGCCAAAGGCGATCTCGCACGCCGCAAGCTGTTGCCATCCCTGTATCAGCTGGAAAAAGCCGGACAGATCCATGAAGATTCACGCATCATTGGTGTAGGCAGGGCAGAATGGGATAAAGCTGCCTACATTAAAGTGGTTCGTGAAGCACTGGAAACCTTTATGAAGGAAAAGATCGATGAAGCGCTGTGGGATAAACTCAGCAACCGTCTCGATTTTTGTAACCTGGATGTCAACGACAGCGCCCATTTCGCTCGTTTAGGCAAGATGCTGGACCAGAAAAAACGTACCACCATCAACTACTTTGCAATGCCGCCCAATACTTTTGGGGCTATTTGTAAAGGTCTTGGCCAGGCGAAACTGAATGCCAAACCTGCGCGTGTTGTGATGGAAAAGCCGCTGGGCACCTCTCTGGAAACTTCCCGCGAAATCAACGACGGAGTTGGTGAATATTTTGAAGAAAGCCAGGTATTCCGTATCGACCACTACCTGGGTAAAGAAACCGTACTGAATCTTCTGGCTCTGCGTTTCGCTAACTCACTGTTCGTGAATAACTGGGATAACCGCACTATCGATAGTGTGCAAATCACTGTTGCTGAAGAGGTAGGTATCGAAGGTCGTTGGGGTTATTTCGATAAAGCCGGTCAGATGCGCGATATGATACAGAATCACCTGTTGCAGATTCTGACTATAATCGCGATGTCTCCTCCTTCGGATCTGGGTGCTGACAGTATCCGTGATGAAAAAGTGAAAGTGCTGCGTTCACTGCGTCGAATTGATCAGTCTAACGTCCGTGATAAGACGGTTCGTGGCCAGTACACTGCCGGTTTTGTGCAGGGTAAAAAAGTGCCGGGCTATCTGGAAGAAGAGGGTGCAAATAAAACCAGTGCCACCGAAACTTTTGTCTCTATCCGGGTGGATATTGATAACTGGCGCTGGGCCGGCGTACCCTTCTATCTGAGAACCGGTAAACGTCTGCCGTCCAAATGTTCTGAGGTGGTCGTTTACTTCAAAAATCCGGAACTTAATCTGTTCAAAGATTCCTACACCGAGTTACCACAGAATAAACTGACCATTCGACTGCAGCCGGATGAAGGCGTTGCAATCGAAATTCTGAATAAAGTGCCTGGTCTGGATCACAAGCACAAACTTCAGACGACTAAACTGGATCTGAGTTTTTCAGAGACCTTCAATCAGTCACACCTGGCGGATGCTTATGAGCGCCTGCTGTTGGAAACCATGCGCGGTATTCAGGCGTTGTTTGTGCGTCGTGACGAAGTTGAAGCTGCCTGGACGTGGGTTGACTCTATCATTGAAGCATGGGCAGCCGATGGGGAAGGTGCTAAACCTTATCAGGCAGGTACCTGGGGACCGGTCGCTTCTGTCGCGATGATCACCCGTGACGGGCGTTCGTGGAATGAATTCGAATAATACATTCTGTTAAATTTTCTTATGGCCTGCTTTGCAGGCCTTTTTTTGACACAAACCAGTAAGCAAACTGCCACAGCCTTCTCTGCTATTTTGTCTGAATTGCTCTTATCCCGGTCGGGACTCCGCGTAGTAACCATTCTAATGCATTGTCTTTAAATAAAAAAAATACTATGCAATCAGGTATTCATCTTTCTGATTACACCACATCTCTCTGTGGCTCACAGTTTTATTGCTGTGTCAGCGACATAAAATGCGAATTCGTTACACTATAACAGCCTGTGCAGCACCGGCACGGGTAGCACACTCATGGAAAATTATGTTAAGGATGATTAGGGATGAAACATGCGGTTTCACTGACAGCACTGATAGCTGCGCTTCTGACGGGCAATACCATGGTAAACGCGGCTGAACACAGCCTGAGTCTGGGGTATACCCGGGCAAAGCTGGACTCAGTTAAAGTAGATGGGGCAGATATTAAGTATCGCTTTGAATGGGGATCTCCATGGAGTGTAATTGGCTCTTTCAGCTTCCAGACCAAAAATACCGGGCTTATCAGCGACAATTCGCAAGGAATAAAAAGTGGGGAAAACAAGATCAAAATTGGATCTCTGATGGCGGGGCCCGCCTGGCGATTCAATGAATTTTTCAGTTTGTATGGCATGGCTGGGTTGAATAAGCTGAAGCTGCATCAGCAATGGAAAATAAATCAGGCAAACAGTAATGGTACTCAGTCATCAGAACAGTTTTCCGATTCATTTCATCATTTATCTCCGGGTATTAGTGTAGGTACACAGATTAATCCGCTTAATTCTGTCGTTGTTGATTTGTCCTACTCGCTTTCGAGGCCAAAAGTTTATGATGCACATTATGACCTCAGTGCTGTTAGTCTGGGCATTGGGGTTAAGTTTTGAAAAATCATAAGCTTTTGATTACAGAGACTAAAGCCTGTATCTGATATTCTGTACTGAGATCCGGTATCTCAATTTTATTCTGCTGAGCCACAATGCATTGTCCGTACGAACCGGCAAGCCGTTAATATTGCCGGTTTGTATCCGCCAGTCCTTGTCTACCTCAATCAAGTGGAGGTTGCATTTGAACGTGATTCACGCCGTCCCGGTCCGGATAACATGTTAAGTAAAAAATAGATTACTGCACCCAACCCTCGTGACTATCGCTATACTCCGTGGACCTCACAGATTTGGATGTTGACCGCGAATGACCATTTTTGTCAGCGAATACACAATCCCGGGGGGGAGCAGGGGAATTCCAGAATCGGTATCCGTGAGTTCCAAAAGCTTTGGATGTGCTTAGCGTGTTGTCCTGTTACCCGCAGTATCCTGCTCTGAAATCTTATGATGCATCAGCCGTGTTCTTAACCAACTGGCGGCTTTACCCTGAGCCTGACGTTTTCCCCAAAGCATATCGATTCCGACCAGCCAGTCGGTATGAGGATATTCCTGTTGACGTAACTCCAGAAGATCACCGTGATTCAGTTCCTGCCGGATGAATTCTGCAGGAATTGAAGCCCAGCCAATCCCGGCCCGGACTGCGTCGAGCATGGCATAGTAACTTTCGACCCGCCACTGTGACGGGCCGGTGAGATATTCAGTCGTTGCAATGGATTTGGCCGCTCCACCAAAGGTTATTTGTCGGTGTGTTTGCAGGTCGCGGGTGGTCACGGGAATTTTTTGAGTCAAAGGATGGTCGGCGCTGACAACATGCATCATGACTATTTTTCCCAGCTGAGCAAACTGGACTTTATCGGTATCAATAGGTCTTGATATCGCAATCCCTATATCTGCATCACCGCTGGCGACCATTGCTTCAACGTCACCATGAAAAGGTTCTCTGATATGAATATCGGTTTGCGGGAATGTCATAGAAAATTCATATAACACCGGAGCAATTAACGACCAGGGAATTTCGATAGCCAGACTGATTTCATTTTCAATCTGTTGACTGAAGGACAGAGACCGTTGTTCAAGCGCCTGACAGCTTTCCAGTACCACTTTGGTATAACTCAGCAGTGACTGACCCTCAACGGTCAGTTCAACCTGTCGTGGTGTGCGTACAAACAGCACCACATTCAGTTCAATTTCAAGATTTGCCATTGCCATGCTGACTGCTGACGGAGCCCGTTTCAATTCTCTGGCGGCTGCAGAGAATGACCGGGTACGGGCGACTCTTTCAAAGGTCATAAGCTGATCGAATGTATAACGCATTAATTCTCCGGTCTGTCAGGAAAACTGACAGCTGATAACTCTGATGACGTATTTTTCTGACATAAATTGGCAAGCGTCAACCATTATCTTCGGAGTTTATCCATGAGTAACCCTCAGGTTTCATCCGGTGAACAGCAGCCGTTGCCGGTTCGCCGCTTAGTATCACTGGGATTGCAACATGTGATGATCATGTATGCAGGAACAGTTACCGTGCCATTAATTATTGCATCTGTGATGAATCTCAACAGCCAGCAAACCATACTGCTGGTTAATGCCAGTCTCTTAACATCGGGCCTGGCGACTTTACTTCAGTCTGTCGGAGTAGGTCGGTTTGGTGCACGATTGCCCCTGATACAAGGATGCTCATTTGTGGTACTGGCACCGATGGCATTGATTGGACAGCAATACGGGCTGCCAACAGTTTTTGGTTCCTCGATAGCGGCGGGGCTGTTCACCCTCGTTTTTGCCCCCTTATTCAGCCGGCTGGTCCGCTTTTTCCCTCCTCTGGTGATTGGTTGTGTCATTACCATTATCGGCATCTCGCTGATCCCCGCTGCGGCTATCTGGCTTGGGGGAGGGAATCCGGGGGCTACTGATTTTGCAGCCCCTAAATATCTTTTGGTTGGTGGGATAACCTTGATACTTACCCTGTGTCTGTATTGTAAATCCCGTGGACTGATACGAAATCTGAGTACCTTGCTGGGTATGATAGCGGGGACTCTGGTTGCAGTCCCGCTGGGGATGACTCATTTCGGCGCTGTGGCAGATGCATCATGGATTGGAATCAGCACGCCTTTCAGTTTTGGACTCCCCAAATTCTCGCTGACACCAGTGCTGGTCGCCTGCCTGTCGATGGTGATAGTTATGACTGAAACCACCGGCAATGTGTTACTGATTGACCGCCTGATGGGGCAAAAAACTACGCCAGCCCGTCTGGCAGATACTTTACGGGCGGACGGATTATCCACCATCGTTGGGGGATGCCTGAACAGTTTCCCCTATAACGCATTTTCGCAGAATGCCGGACTTCTGATGTTGACCCGGGTCTATAACCGAAATGTCCTGACGATAGCGGGTATCATTCTAATTTTACTGGGGGTGTTCCCTAAAATCGGCGCTTTGGTGGCAACCATTCCCCGGCCGGTACTGGGAGGCGTCGGGATTCTGATGTTTGGTATGACACTGGTTGCAGGGATACAGGAACTGTGCCGCGCAGGCTGTGACAAAGAAAAAAATGCATTGATTATCGCGACCTCAGTCAGCGTCGGTACATTACCTATGGCATTCCCGGGGCTGTTTAACGGTTTACCGTCATCTCTTAAGTTACTGCTGGACAGTGGCATTTTTATCGGCGGTTTCACTGCAGTACTACTTAATGCCGTGATTAATGGTCGCGATAAGCTGGATGAGATGGGTACGGAAAAATCAGGGAGTCACAGAGTATGAAACCAACACGTCATCAAATGATTCAGTTTCTCCGCCTGTCAAACGAAGTCGGCAGGCGTGCTATGGTAATGGGAAATCATCCATTTGGCGCGGTGCTGGTGGCCCCGGATAATCAGACAGTCCTCATGACACAATGTAACATTGATACAGTAAACCACGCGGAATCTACGCTGGCGCGTATTGCGGCAGCAAACTATCCGGCCAGTTATCTGTGGAATTGCACATTATATACCGCAGTAGAACCCTGTTGCATGTGTGCAGGAACCCTCTACTGGGCCAACATTGGGCATGTGGTGTTTGGGATGTCAGAGCAGAGATTACTGGAATGTACCGGTAGCCATCCTCAAAATCCGACAATGAGTCTGGCGGCTGAAGAGGTGTTCAGACAGGGCCAGAAGGCTATAACTTTGACCGGTCCGTTTAGTGAACTGGAAGAAGAAACACATTTACTGCAGAGTGAGTTCTGGCAGAACAGATAATGGTGCAAGAGAGAAACCGGATAACGCCATTAGTATGGCGTTATCCGTTAAGGAAATTTTGGGAAAAGGCAGTTATTTATCTGTGACGCTTACTGAGCTGGCTGCTGAGATAGCGCGGCTGACAGCTTCGTCGGTACTTTCACCGGTGGCTAAAGCGACACCGAGTCGACGGCGACCTTCAATTTCCGGTTTACCAAAAAGACGTAACTGCAACCCGGCACCAACGGCCTGTTCTACGGCTGAAAAACGTACGTCCTGACTGGTTAACTCTGGCAGGATCACCGCAGATGCGGATGGACCATACTGACGGACACCTCCAACCGGTAAACCAAGGAAAGCGCGAACATGCAGGGCAAATTCTGACAGATCCTGAGAAATCAGGGTCACCATTCCTGTATCATGCGGGCGAGGCGAGACTTCGCTGAAGATAACTTCGTCACCACAGACAAACAGTTCAACCCCAAACAGACCGTAACCTCCCAGAGCTTTGACCACCGACTCTGCAATCTGTTGAGCCCGTTGCAATGCTAAATCACTCATGGCCTGCGGCTGCCATGATTCGCGGTAATCCCCGTCCTCCTGGCGATGTCCTATGGGTGCACAGAAGTGAATTCCGTCGGCAGCATGGACGGTGAGCAGGGTGATTTCAAAGTCAAACTTCACTACAGCTTCGACGATAACTCGTCCCGCACCGGCACGACCGCCTTGCTGTGCATACTGCCAGGCTTTTTCCAGTCCTGATTCATCACGAATAAAGCTCTGACCTTTACCCGAGGAACTCATAACGGGTTTGACGATACACGGAAAGCCGATTTCGCGAGCAGCAGCCACAAACGCCTGCTGGCTGTCAGCGAACCGATAGCCGGAGGTGGGAAGGGCCAGTTCTTCGGCTGCCAGACGGCGGATACCTTCCCGGTTCATGGTCAGCTTTGCGGCACGAGCCGTTGGAACAACATGCACACCTTGTTGTTCAAGCTCCAGCAACTTATCTGTTGCAATGGCTTCAATTTCCGGAACCACATAATCAGGTTTTTCTTTGGCAATAATCGCCGCCAGAGCTTCGCCATCCAGCATATTGATGACATAACTACGATGAGCCACATGCATTGCCGGTGCTTCAGCATAGCGGTCAACGGCGATGACTTCGACACCCAACCGCTGACACTCCAGCGCGACTTCTTTCCCCAGTTCACCGGAGCCTAATAACATGACACGTGTTGCTGACGGACGCAGTGCAGTTCCGAGAGTTACCATTATTTCCACCCGTTAATTCTGTTCAAAAACTGCCGCACAGTATAAAGGAAAACGATTGCGCAGGCATTAGCAGGCGATTTCTTTTTTATAATGGTAAAGTCTTGCACTGAGACAGACAGTTACTATCGTGACACTGTCACCTTTAACCACAGTAGTCGGTGTTTTTTCGGCGGAATACGACCCAATTTTTCAGGACAGATAAGATGAAAATTCCTAATGCGGCAAGACATCCTCATACGATGGTGATGCACGGTGATACCCGGATTGATGACTACTACTGGCTACGGGATGATGAAAGGTCCAGCCCGGAAGTAATGGATTATCTGCGACAGGAAAATAATTATTGTCAGCAACAACTGGCTCCGTTGAAAACTCTGGAAGAGACGCTCTACCAGGAGATGGTAGCTCGTATTCCACCAAAAGATCACTCCGTTCCTTATCTTAAAAATGGTTTTTTGTATCAGCAACGTTTTGAAGCAGGGGGCGAATATCCGTTATGGTATCGTGCCCCGCAAACGACCCAGGGAGAACCCCGCTGGCAGTGTCTGATTGACTGTAATAAAAGAGCAGAAACTCATCCGTTCTACAGTCTGGGTGCTCTGGATATTACCACGGACAATACTCTGATGGCGGTTGCAGAGGATTTCCTCTCCCGGCGTCAGTATGAAATCCGGTTGTATGATTTATATGAAGACCGCTGGTTTCCGGAAGTGCTGACGGGTGTTTCTCCCTCGCTGATGTGGGCCAATGATGGCCGCACGTTATTCTATGTTCGTCAGGATCCTGAAACACTATTACCCTGGCAGGTGTGGCGTCATGAAGTGGGTACACCGGTCAGCCAGGATCAACTGGTCTATCAGGAGGATGATGACAGTTTTTATGTCAGCCTCGGGAAAACGACCTCTGAAGATTACATTGAAATTATTATCGACAGTACCACAACCAGCGAAATCTGGCTGCTAGATGCCAGTCAACCCCAATCCGAACCTGAGTGCTTCTTACCCCGCCGGGAGGGACATGAGTATGGGCTCGATCATTATCAGCAGCAGTTTTATATACGCTCGAATACCGCCGGTATTAACTTTGCCCTGTACAGCGCCGACCAGTGCCAAAGGGATGAAATGCACTGGAAGACGCTGATACCAGTCAGAGAGCACCGGGTGCTGGAAGATTTTCAGGTGTTCCGCGACTGGCTGGTGACAGAAGAGCGGGAAAACGGGCTAAGTTGCCTGTCACAATATCATCGTTTCCGTGATGAACAGCGGTTGATCAGTTTCGATGACCCGACTTATGTAACCTGGCTGGGTTACAACCCGTCGCCGGAAACTTCGCAACTACGATACGGTTATTCTTCAATGACCACTCCGGCCACTACCTACCAGCTCGATCTTGACAGTGGTGAACGCAAAACCCTGAAACAGAGCGCGGTGAAAGGATTTTCAGCCGTTAAGTATCACAGCGAATATCTCTGGCTGACAATGGAGGATGACTGTCAGGTTCCGGTATCGCTGGTTTACCGGAAAGACCTGTTCAAACGTGGGGAAAACCCCTTGCTGGTTTACGGGTATGGTGCCTACGGTAGCAGCATGGACGCAGATTTTAGCAGCAGCCGTCTCAGCCTGCTCGATCGGGGATTCGTTTATGCCTTAATCCACATTCGTGGCGGAGGTGAGCTGGGCCAGGCCTGGTATGATGCCGGACGTCTGAAAAATAAGCAGCATAGTTTCAGTGATTTTATCCAGTCGACCCGGCAACTTCTTAAGCAGGGTTACGGCCACCCTCAGCGATGCTATGCCATGGGCGGAAGTGCTGGTGGCTTGCTGATGGGGGCGGTGGTGAATCAGGCCCCGGAGTTGTATCACGGGGTGGTGGCCCAGGTGCCATTCGTGGATGTGGTCACCACCATGCTGGATGAAAGCATACCGCTGACCACCGGCGAATATGATGAATGGGGGAATCCGCAACAGGCTGACAGCTATGCCATTATCCGTGCTTACAGCCCTTATGATAACGTAGCGGCTCAGGACTACCCGCATATGCTGGTGACAACAGGATTACACGATTCTCAGGTGCAATACTGGGAACCTGCAAAATGGGTGGCAAAGTTACGCGTTAAAAAAACCGACAATAATCTGCTGTTGCTCTGGACAGATTTGGATGCCGGGCACGGGGGGAAATCAGGGCGTTTCAAGGCTTATGAAGACACCGCGATGGAAAGCGCATTTCTGATTGCACTGGCGGAAGGCAAGCTGCCGCCGGCAGAATATCAGGGGTGATCTCTCAGATAACGCTGTAACGTTTGACGGAACGCGGGGCGTAAGTCCGTCAGATTGTCCAGCATCCAGCGCAGGTAGCCCGGGTTTTTGCGGGCGACCAGTGCGACGGGTTGACCACGGTATTTACCGAACGGAAACACATCGTCAGCGGCGGCGGTGGGCTGGCAAATATCCAGCATTTGCGACGCGTCCCAGCCGGACTCGTCGATAATTCTTAGTAATAACGCCGCCGTGATGTAACAGTCATACAAAGCGCGGTGAGCATGCAAATCGGGCGGCGGAGTGACTTCAAGGTTCAGGCTGTGGCGTAAAGCCTGATTACCGTACTTTCTTCCCGGCCACAATTTGCGGGCCATTTTTAAAGTGCACAACCATTGTCCACCCATTTCAGGCAAAACCCGCCGGTCAAAACTGGCATTATGCGCAACATAGCAATCACTGCCTTGATAGCGGGTAATAATCTGCTCCAGCGTGGGTTTATCTGCCACCATCTGTGGTGTAATCCGGTGAATTGCCATAGCCTGATGGCTGATTGGTCGGTCGGGGCAGACCAAATCACTCATTGGGTTGACAATCTGACCGTTGATCACATCTACGGAGGCAATTTCGACAATCCCGCCCTGCAGATCACAGGTTTCCGTATCAATCACCCGTAACATCAGTTTTTCTGTTTCGGTTCATAAGGTAAACGTGACAGTGTCAGAGAGGTTTGTCGGAATACCCCCAGTCGCTGACGGAACCACTCCTGCATTTCAGCAGGCTGCTCTCTTTCGACAATTTCAGCCACTACCGGCATATTATACCGCTCTTTAAAGGCCACACCTGACGCAGCCAGATCGGTATTGATTCGGTCTTTTTCTTCTGCACCAAGCAGTGCTAAATTAAAACTCATTGGCGACTCCTGATTATTTAGTCACAAAGTAAAACTTTATCCCTCTGCAATCAACCCTTAGGCATAACGACCGGACTCGACAGCAGCATATTAGCGGCGTATCCTTGGCTGCATTATGCGTCAGCTTACCAATAGTTTCAGGAGATCAGCGTGTTGCGTAACGACATGCCGGACAGAGCGACTGTATTTCCCCTTCCTAAGATATTAATATTTTTCTCTGTGCGGAGTCACTCGTGATTGCCGCCAGCTATATTCTGCTGAGATTTATCCATTTTACCAGTCTGATATTGCTGACGGGCTGTGCCAGTTACCGGGCCATCCTTGCTCCGGAGGAATATGCGGGACTTCTCTGGTCACACTTAAAAATCGGTGCAGTATGTGCTGCCGTTATCGCATTAGTGTCAGCTGTAGCAATGTTTGCAGTACAGACGATACTCATGAGTGGCACGACGGACGGAATCTGGCAGGCTTCAGTGTGGAACGCTGTGTCCGGCACCCGGTTCGGTCAGGCGTGGTTGCCGGAAATGTTACTGGCGCTGCTGTGTTTACTGTTGCTCAGTTTCAACAGCCGGCGGGGCGGATTTCTGTTGCTGGCGGGGTGTATTGTCGGGCTGATGTTTATGGCGATGACAGGTCACGCTGCAATGCATGACGGAGTTCGGGGGCTCGCAGGTCAGGTCAGCCAGACGGTCCATCTGACTGCGGCGACCTTCTGGTGCGGGGGCCTGTTTCCGTTGTTATGGCTGATGAAACAGGCCAGCAGCCGTCCTGATGATAGTAACGCTATCCGGACGATGATGAGGTTTTCCCGCTATGGCCACTGGGCAGTGGCCCTGACGATTATCAGCGGTGTGTTGAATACTTTGCTGATTGCCGGTTTCCCGCTGCACTATTCTGCCTGGCTACTTTGGCTGTTGTTCAAAGTCAGCCTGGTATTACTGATGGTAGCCATTGCACTGTATAACCGGTACTGGCTGGTTCCACGTTTTTCCCGATGCCCGGATCCGAGCCGTCGTTGGTTTATCCGTCTGACTCAACTTGAATTATTCGTTTCACTGGTGGTAATTGCGGTGGTGAGTTTGTTTGCCACCCTGTCACCGGTGTAAAGTCATTCCGTTATCACTGTGTATTGAAGGTTTATATTTAATGAAAAAATTACTTCCCTCGCTGTTACTGCTATTGGTCTGCGGCCAGGCGTTTGCGACTCAGGTCATCACTGTCAACCGTCTGGATACTGGCAAAGACATCTGGCCGTTTCGTGACCGCGATGAGATTATGCTGACCTGTGAACCGGATGGTTCATTATTTGCGATTAATCCCTCAACATTAATGAACTATCCTCTGAATGAAAAAGCACAGATCAGGGTGAAACAGGGGCTGTCGCAGGGAGGGGATATTACTCCGCTGCTCTCTGATGACAAAAGTCACCCGGGGCAGAAAATGAGCCTTCAGCCATTGATTAATAAAGCACAATCTTTGTGCGGAAAATAATTCTTTGCAAGGGATAATCGCGGTGTAATGACTGCGCTGGAAATAAGGCAAAACTCAACTATGATTACTTTATGAGGCCAACTACCTCGTGATGCCAATTTTTAGCGCACGGCTCTCTGAGCCATTTCCCTGGACCGGTCACAGGATTTGTGCCCGGTCTTTTTTTGCTCCGGTCTAACGAAACAGCCGGCCATCTCTGACAAGTTCACGTGGATAACTGTTTTTAATCCGGTTTCCGACCTTTTTCGCCAGCCCCAGTGGTTGTCCGCGGTGTAGCACCAGCATTTCGTCTGTCGGCAGTGGCTGTGGCGGATAAATGTCTCTGCCACGAAACCACTCTTCGGCCTCGTCATCCGTCAGTTCAATAGCGGAAGCATGGGCTGAATCGGCCAGTGCGATAACCGCTTCGTTTTGCCAGCGGTAACCTTTAGCAAATGTTTCAGCCAGTTTTAAGCCAATCCGTGAAAAACGGATCCGGCCGAAAAGGGGGGTAGCGGCCCGCGGGAATAACCAGACTTCCTTATCCCGTGACCAGAGTTCAAGACCGTCATCCCAGTGTAACCCGGAAGCTGCCGCATGCCTGCGGACCTCTGCTGCCTGTTTTAAGGTGAGCGGGCTGAAGGGAAACTTACCCACTTTGTAGGTCGGGGCCGGAAGCGGGGCAACGCTGGCAGTTTTACGTAAACAGGCGACAAAGAATCCTTCACTATCAAAACAGTGGGGAAAAACGTGAAGATATCCTTCCGGCGTGGCGACGCGTTCTGCACCGCTGAACAATTCAGTCAGGGCAACCACTTCTGCAGCGTCCGCGAATTGTGTCAGCAGGGTGTTAACCACCTGCTGATTCTCCAGGGTGTTCAGTGTACAGGTAGAGTATACCAGGGTTCCGCCGGGTTTCAGGGCATGAAAGGCACTCTGCAGCAGTTGTTGCTGTGTCGCCGCTATCTGTCTGCAGCTTTCCATACTCCAGTTTTTGAGTGCCTGAGGATCTTTACGAATCACTCCTTCGCCGGAGCAGGGAGCATCCAGCAGTATGGCATCGAACTGCTCCGGCAATGCCGGACCGAAGACTGCAGCATCGAAGTGGGTCAGCGCACTCTGGGTCACCCCACAACGGCTAATATTTGCATGCAGTACTTTCACCCGGCTGGCAGAGTATTCATTAGCAAGGATCATACCCTGATTCTTCATTCTGGCGGCGATTTGTGTAGTCTTTGAACCCGGGGCGGCGGCCATATCCATCACATATACCGGTGATTCACTGTGGGCAAACAGAGCGGTCACTGGCAGCATAGAACTGGCTTCCTGGATATAAAATAATCCGCTTAAATGTTCGGCCACGCTGCCCAGCGGCAGGGATTCATCGGCTCTGCTGACCCAAAACCCTTCTTCGCACCAGGGGACAGGCGTGAGTTGCCAGTCATAGACGGAGACCTGTTCCAGAAAATCATCCACAGATATTTTCAGCGTATTTACGCGGATACTGCGACGCAATGGCTGATGACAGAGGGCTTTAAAACGGGAAAACTGCTGATCATCGGCCAGCAGTTGTTGCATCTGTAACAAAAAATCTTCGGGGAAAAACAGGGAGTCGGACACAGCAGGCTACCGTCAGAAAATAATCCGTTATTGTAACATGATAACGGGCAGCTTTGCTGCCCGTTATCCGTTTACATTAGTTATTGTGAAATTGCTGTGCCCCATTGCTGCCAGTTTTTGGGGGCTTCATTAAGTAGCAGGAAATGTTTCTCTGCGGTGGCTTCCGGAGCCAATGGAACGGTAGGTGGGGTAGCAAACTGAATCCCGCCACGAATAAATTGCTGGAAGGTTCCCGTTTTAACTACGCCGCCCACCAGACCAAAGTTCAGACTGTATCCGGAGGCCAGCCAGAAGACAGAGTTGTTTCTGACCAGATACTGATAACGCTGGCTGATACGTATCGCTACCTGTACACGATCGGCAAGAGCACCCAAAGAGGTTCCGGTGACGGTACCGACTTCAACGCCACGGAATAATATCGGAGTGCCAATGGTCAGAGATCCGGCTTCAGGTGCATCCACATAGAATGTTCTGCCGTTCAGATACCGGGAATCGGTAATGGTCGCCTGTTGCAGCTCAAAACTGCGCGTGACTGCACCTTTGCCCGGGTCAACATTCACATAAGGCTGTAAGATAGATTCGAGGTGATTCACCCCGGTTGGAGAAATTTCAGGGGAAATGACCGAGAAACGACTCCCGGCGCGGGCAAAGTCATTCACATATTCCGGGTACAGCACCGCTTTAGCCAGGACCTGATTGTTGGCAGCATTTAGTGATAACGACTCGATCTGACCGATAGTGATCCCCAGATAACGGATAGGCATGCCGGTAGAGAGTTTACTGCCGTCATAAGTGCGTAATGTAATCTGGCTGCCGATGGCTCTGGCGGCAGTCTCGGTCGGGTAGAGCACCCGTGTTTGTCCTGACTGATGATTAGCGCCGTCAAGATTATCAAAACTGATCGCGCCTTTCAGGGCCCGGTTAAGTGGGGTTGCCTGAACAGTAATGCCACTGGTGTTTAACTGAACCCGTGCACCACCTTCTGCCCAAAATACCGTATCTTTAGTGATCAGATTCCTGTATGCAGGATTGATATGTACCGCCACCAGGAATTTATCTCTGAGAGGGGTTACCGCCACTATTTCACCGACCTGGAAACGACGATATAGCACTACCGACCCTGCCTGAATATCTGGCAGACTGGCGGCGGTCAGTGTCAGTGTGGTGGAAGGTTTGTCACCAGTAATACCTTCTGCTGCTTTGCCTGCATCGGCAAATAAAGGATAACTGCTGACGGGCTGTCCTTTATCACCTGGCAGTAGTCGGATACCGCCCTGTAACCATTCTCCGGGGCTGGCACCTACCATCTGAACACCGTCCAGGCTGACATTAACCCGAATCTGGCTATCGGCAATAAATTTACTGTTAGCATGAACAAATTGCCGATAAGCGCCAGAGACCGAAACGACAAAACGGACTCCGTTATCGGTCAGTTGACGTTCTGAAACTGTACCAATCGGCACGCCATTAAGGATCAGCGGCTGACCCGGAGAAATGCCGTAGCTGTCATCGGCTGTCAGCTGTACATTGAGTGTCCCCGGAGTCCGCATCAGAGTTTGTGTCGACGGGTATACCGTGAAATGTGATTGTGGGTCGCCAGCCCCCGGCACCAGTACTAATGAATCACCGGTCAACAGACTGCTTACAGAGGTGTCAGCCAGGCTGAGTTTCGGAGAGTGTAATTCAATCCTGGTCTGGCTGCGCATCAGATCAGTCACTGACGGGTCGATGGTCAGTTCACCACTGACATGCTGCGGGTCGGCCAGGTTCAGTTTAGTCAGGGTTCCGACCTGCAGTCCCTGATACATCAGTGGGGTAGAACCCGCAGTCAGGTTGTTACCATCAGGCAGATCGAGGGATATTTTTACGCCGCGGTGGCTTTCTGCCAGGTTAGGATACAGTGTATAGGTTTCGTCCGCAGTGGCAGCAGGGCTGGTAGTCGGCGAATCGAATGCAATGGCACCGTTGATCAGCGCCGGCAAGCTATCCATCCGCACATTGACACCATTTAACCCAATACTGGCATCTACTCCTGAAACGTTCCAGAAACGACTGTCTTTTTTCACCAGATTACCGTAACGGCGCTCAATCAGGACATCAATGACTACCCCCTGGTTGTCACCATTAACACTGTAGTTATACACCTTACCTACAGGAATTTTCCGGTAGTAGACCAGTGAACCGGTAGACAGAGAACCTAAATCTGTGGCGTTAAGATGTAACATCAACCCGGAGATATTGGTGTTAAACTTCGGTTGCGAATCAAGCGCTGTAAAATTTTCCTGAGGTTTACCTGAACCCGGCATCATTGAGATGTAGTTACCCCCTACCAGCGCATCGAGTCCGGAGACCCCGGCCAGTGATGCCTGTGGCGTCACCAGCCAGAACTGCGTTTTCTCGCGCAGCGCATCTTTCATATCACTTTTAATACTGGCCTTAATGCGGATTGTCCGGTAATCATCGCTGAGTACAATGCCTTCAACGGTCCCGACCTGTACGCCCTGATAACGAATAGGTGTACGTCCGGGGACAATACCATCGGCAGTCTGAAAATTGATGGTAATAGAGGTTCCACGCTCCTGATAGTTCTGCCACAGTAGCCAACCGGTGATCAGTAAAGCCACCAATGGCAACAGCCAGAACGGGGAAATTTTGCGCTTTTTTGTTACCGCTGAACTAATCGGCATATTCGGCGTTTCCTGTTGTATATGCATCCCAGATTAAACGACTGTCCAGCCATTCGGCGGCAAGTATCGTCAGGACTACGGCAGAACCGAAGTAAAAAGCAGCCGGTCCCATGGTGAAAGCTAACAACTGATCACGGTTTACCAGTGACATTGTCAGCGAAATGACAAATAAATCCAGCATTGACCAGCGACCAATCCACTTGATGGCACGCAGCAGACGGATTCTGGTTTTCAGACCCTGAACACAGCGAAAATGGATACTCAGCAGTAACGACAGCATGATGAGAACTTTACTGAAAGGTACCAGAATACTGGCGATAAAGACTACCATCGCGACGGGGATATTGCCGGAACCCAGGGATAAAATACCTGAAAAAATAGTATCCTGCTGACGGGCACCATTCAGATAAATCACCGAGATGGGCAACATATTTGCCGGGAACAGGAAAACGATGGAAGAGATGAGTGCCGCCCAGGTCTTTTGCAGGCTATAAGGCATCCGCCTGGATAACTGGGTATGGCAGCGTGGGCAGCGTCCTTTGCTGTCAGCACCGCCACTGAAATGGCAGTTCAGGCAGACGATTATCTTATCTTTCGCCAGCGCTCCCGGAGGCTGAGGGTAATAATGTTGCCATAAAGATTCAGTGTTCATGTTTATCAGCATAAGCAGGCTCAGTAGTGTCAGTGAAATAAACGCAACCAGCCCGTAACCCGCTTCTAATGAGGCATAATCCTGAACTTTGATGGCGGCGACAGCAATACCCACCAGGTAGATGTCCAGCATGACCCATTCTTTGAGTTTTTCCAGCATCAGCAAAACGGGTCTCAGATTCATTCCCAGGGCGTGTCCAACGACCAGATAAATCATCGACAGTGCCAAAGTGAGCGGGGCGCCTATTGCACCGAACATTACCATGGCTGCTGTCAGAACATCGCCCTGAGCCATAATCTGGTAAACCCCCTCCGTGAGGCTGGCATTGATAGTCATCCCCAGTAAAGAAATCCGGATTAATGGCAGGCTGTAAGCCATAGGCATCAGACACAACATTATAATGGCTAACACCACCAGTCGCATGACCGACCATTCCCGACCACTGCGGATTTTCGCCATACAACGAGGGCAATACGCTGTTTCGTGCGGGTTCATCTCTGGCAAACGGAAAACGATATCGCATTGAGGACATCGGTGAGTGTCGCTTTGTAGTAATGGATGTCTGATTTTGAGTATTTTCATAAAAGAATTTGATGGTTACCCGGTGTGGCAGCATAAAATCCTGAATTATCTCAGCGCATGTCTGCTATATTTCTGCCGACGATAATGAAGAGATTTCCCGGACAACAGATTGCTAAGAGTATAGTAACTCTGTTATTGATTCATTATGTCTGTGTATGTTTTCGTGCTATCGGATGGCACAGAGGTCGATAATATTTTGTTAATGTATATGGTTGGTGTATGAGCAAACAAGCATTTTATGATGAGCTTAACCGTGATTTCGGCGCGTTGATTTCTGGCGAAACCTCATTTCTCGCACTGTTGGGCAATTGTAGTGCATTATTGTTCGAACGGTTATCAGAAGTAAACTGGGCGGGGTTTTATTTGCTAAGTGAGCCTGAAACATTGGTGCTGGGGCCGTTCCAGGGCAAAATCGCCTGCGTGCGTATTCCTGTCGGACGAGGTGTTTGCGGGACCGCCGTTGCAGAAAATACCGTACAACGGGTTGCCGATGTCCATGCTTTTGCCGGACACATTGCCTGTGATGCCGCCAGTAATTCTGAAATTGTGTTACCTGTAGCAGTTAACGGGAAGACCATTGGGGTGCTGGATATTGACAGTACTGCCTATGGACGTTTTGATGCTGAAGATGAAAAAGGCTTGCGTACCCTGACTGAAACGCTCTCTGCCGCACTGTCTGCCACAGAAATTGAAAGATTTTTGCAACAGAACGGCAGCTAATTGACAGGATGCATAGCATTTAGCAACGTTGTCATTATAATGACGCCTGTTCATGCCTTCTTTGGTCGGCAAAACCGTTGTAATCAGGAAATTTCATGGAAAATCAACCTAAGTTGAATAGCAGTAAAGAAGTTATCGCCTTTCTGGCACAGCAATTCCCGCAATGTTTTTGCATTGAAGGTGAAGCTAAGCCACTGAAAATTGGTATTTTTCAGGATATCGTCGAGCGTGTTCCGGGGGATTCTGCTATCAGCAAAACCCAGTTACGTTCAGCCTTACGACTGTATACCTCAAGCTGGCGTTACCTGCACGGGATTAAAGCCGGTGCTTCCCGGGTGGATCTTGATGGTAATGCTTGTGGTGAACTGGATGAGCAACATGTGGAACATGCCCGCAAACAACTGGAAGAAGCCAAAGCCAGAGTGCAAGCCCAGAGAGCACAGCAGCGTGCCCGTAAGGCAGAAACCGGCGAAGAGCCTGCCGAAGCACGCAAGCCTCGTAAACCCGCCCCCCGGAAAGCAGCTTCAGATGAAGCTCCACGCAAACCCCGTGAGAATGCCAAAAAGTCTGCAACTCCACGGGCACCCCGGGCCGTCGAATCCCGTAAACCAGTGACTGATACTTCTGTACTGCAGGCAGGCCAGGCGATTAAAGTTAAAGCCGGGCAAAATGCAATGGATGCAACGGTCCTGGAAGTATCGAAAGAAGGTGTGCGGGTTCAGCTTTCATCCGGCATGGCTATGATTGTACGCGCAGAACACTTGCAGTTCTGAAACGGAGAGTGACCAGGGCATGAACACCTTTTTTAAGTTGAATATTATCGCTGGCCTGCTGATGGCAGGTCAGGTTTTTGCGGCGGATAGCATTACCCGTGAAGATCAGATTCCTGTTTTGCATGAAGAACCGCAACATGTGACAGTGAGTGAGCGGGTTACCACCCGTTTTACGCAATCGCATTACCGGCAGATTGATCTGAACAGCGATTTTTCGAAGAAGATTTTTGATCGCTATCTGAATATGCTGGATTACAACCATAATGTATTACTGGCATCCGATATCGCTCAGTATTCAGGGCAGGCCGCGACGGTTGGCGACGAACTGAAAACCGGAAAACTCGATATTTTTTATGACCTGTTCAATCTCTCCCAACGGCGCCGATTCGAACGCTACCAGTATGCGCTGGAAGTTCTGAAACGTCCGATGGATTTTTCGACTAACGAAACCATTAACCTGGACCGTTCAAAAGCACCATGGCCGACAACGACTGATGAACTGAACAGTCTGTGGGATGCTAAGGTTAAATATGACGAGCTCAGTCTGAAACTGGCCGGCAAGACCGATGCTGAAATCAGAGATACGCTAACCAAACGCTATAACTTTGCTATTCGTCGTCTGGCTCAGACCAACAGCGAAGATGTGTTCCAACTGGCAATGAACTCTTTTGCGCACCAGATAGATCCTCACACTAACTATCTGTCGCCCCGTAATACTGAACAATTTAACACCGAAATGAGCCTGTCTCTGGAAGGAATTGGGGCCGTATTACAGTCAGACGATGATTACGTTGTGATTAACTCTATGGTCGCTGGTGGTCCGGCAGCACGCAGTAAACTACTGTCGGTAGGAGACCGAATTGTCGGTGTCGGACAGCCAGGTAAACCGATTGAAGATATCATCGGGTGGCGTCTGGATGATGTGGTTGAGAAAATCAAAGGACCGAAAGGTAGCCGTGTTCGGCTGGAAATATTGCCGGCAGGTAAGGGCAGTAAAACCCGCATTATTACCCTGACGCGTGAGAAAATCCGTCTTGAAGATCGGGCAGTACAGATGTCCGTGCATAAGGTCGGCAACGAAAAAGTGGGCGTACTGGATATTCCCGGCTTTTACGTGGGTCTGACTGATGATGTCAAAGTCCAGCTCCAGAAACTGGAAAAACAGCACGTCGACAGTATTGTGATTGATTTAAGAACCAATGGCGGTGGTGCTCTCACTGAAGCCGTGTCACTCTCCGGATTGTTCATTCCTTCCGGCCCTGTGGTCCAGGTACGTGACAATACCGGCAAAATTCGCCAGGACAGCGATAATGATGGCATAGTCTATTACAAGGGACCGCTGGTGGTTCTTGTCGATCGCTTCAGTGCTTCTGCCTCTGAAATTTTTGCGGCAGCGATGCAGGATTATGGCCGTGCTCTGATTGTGGGTGAACCAACCTTTGGTAAAGGAACCGTCCAGCAGTACCGTTCGCTTAACCGGATTTATGACCAAATGTTGCGTCCGGAATGGCCTGCATTAGGTTCTGTTCAGTATACCATTCAGAAGTTTTATCGTATCAATGGTGGCAGTACTCAGCTGAAGGGAGTAACCCCTGATCTGCTTATGCCTACCGGAGTGGAAGCGGTTAAAACCGGTGAGAAATTTGAAGATAATGCTTTACCGTGGGACAGTATTCCTGCAGCGACTTATCAGAAAACGGGTGATATCAAGCCTTATCTTCCGGAACTACTTGCTGAACATAATGCTCGGATCGCCAAAGATCGTGAGTTCCAGTATATCCTTAAGGACATCAAACGGTTTGATGCGATGAAAGATAAGATAGATATTGTTTCCCTGAATTACGCCGAGCGTGAAAAAGAGAACAAAGAAGACGATACCGAACGTCTTGACCGGATTAACGCACGTTACCAGGCCGAAGGTAAAAAGCCATTAACTAATCTTGATCAGTTGCCGAAAGATTATAAAGAGCCTGATCCGTATCTGGATGAGACGGTTGACATTGCTAATGACCTGGCTCAGCTTGAAGCGGCGACGCCGGCAAAATCAGCCAGCAAATAAGCTGCTGCGCGACCAAAAAAAACACCGGATGTCCGGTGTTTTTTTTTGTAGGTTGGCGGGTGAAGGAAAATAGTTTCCCGGTTATGTCAGGAACTGCCAGAGGAGTGCGGTAAACTGTCTTTAATAGTGTAAAGTTATGTCTTTTCAGGTATCTGGAACGATTACTCTCTTGAAAACCGGTGTAATGCACATAGGATAGGTGACAGAAAACCTGCGTTAATAATGAGGATAACAAACGTCTATGATGCGTATAGCTCTTTTCTTGCTGACTAACCTTGCAGTGATGCTGGTGTTTGGTCTGATCCTGAGTCTGACCGGCATTCGATCGGGGAGTGTCCAGGGACTGATGGTGATGGCCGGGCTGTTTGGTTTCGGTGGCGCATTTGTTTCGTTACTGATGTCGAAATGGATGGCATTGCGTTCCGTTGGCGGAGAGGTGATTGAGCAGCCACGTAACGAAACTGAAAACTGGTTGATGTCTACAGTCGCGCAACAGGCACGTCAGGCAGGTATCGCCATGCCGCAAGTCGCTATCTACCATGCACCAGATATCAATGCTTTTGCTACCGGGGCTCGTCGTGATGCTTCGCTGGTCGCGGTTTCGACCGGGTTATTGCAAAATATGAATCGTGATGAGGCCGAAGCCGTTCTGGCCCACGAAATAAGTCACATTGCCAATGGTGATATGGTGACCATGACGCTAATTCAGGGAATAGTGAACACTTTTGTAATCTTTATTTCACGGATTATTGCCCAGATAGCCGCCGGGTTCCTCTCCTCTGATCGTGACGGAGAAGAGAATAGTAACGGTAATCCGCTGGTCTATTTTGCGGTAGCGACGGTTCTGGAACTGGTGTTTGGTATTTTGGCCAGCATTATTACTATGTGGTTTTCTCGTCATCGTGAATTCCATGCCGATGCTGGCTCTGCGAAGCTGGTAGGACGCGAAAAGATGATTGCCGCTCTGCAGCGTCTCAAAACCAGCTATGAGCCGCAGGAGCCCGGGAATATGATGGCGTTTTGCATTAATGGTAAAGGGAAGTCATTAAGCGAGCTTTTTATGTCTCACCCGCCCTTAGATAAACGTATTGAAGCGTTACGCCGTGGTGATTACCTGAAATAATATGCGTTGACCCGCCAGCCTTTTGGCTGGCGGATTATCTGAAGGCCAGTGGATTGGTCTGGATTTCATTCCTCTCATCACTTTTATTTAACCACGGGCAACTGGATTTACCTATCACACCACTGTCAGTTCTCAGGAAGTGTGAAACTGTCAACCCTTTTGCAGTCAGGTACTGGCAACTTAATCCCAGTCCGGCAGCAATCTTATGACTTCCGGTCAGCACACCATAGCCGGTCAGCAGCATTGCCAGCCATAAGATCGCTAACACTATGACAACCCGTACTATCATCTCTTTTCGCTCCTGAAATTCAGATAATCAACGTTTTGTATGTTTCACGCAGGATGCGATAAATCACCACAGAAGAGGATCAGAGATAACTGAATTATTTTTGCCAAATTGTTTCCGCTAAACTGACAGCTGATGATCATTTTCGTTTCCCGGAGTAGAATCACACTTTACAGCTTATTTCAGTGATTCAGGGTGTTGAGGCAAGTGTATGAATGATATTTCATTAGGAATGGGGCCGTTCGTGTTACCTGCATTAATTGCTGTGGCGGTGATTTTTGCCCTGATCATCTGGTTTTATATTAACCGGGCCAGTGTTCGTGCGAACGACCGTGTGCACCTGCTGGAGGCGTTATTGCGTGAACAGAAAAAACAGAATGCATTGCTGAAACGTCTGCTGGAGTTGAATCTTCCACCGGAACCGGCGGAAGAGGAAGTCCCGGAACCGGTAGTGACTGAACCGGAAGACAATGGCTACCTTAAATTTGTCCCGGAACGATGAGCAGTCGCGAGGTGCATGATTGATGGCATGGCGTAATCCCTGGTATGACTCCGCAAAATCTCATCATACTCTGCAGGGATTCCGGAATACGGAACCTGACAGCAGAGCACAGGGTGACCTGAAAAAATGGAGAAAGATGCGAAAACAGCAGGGGATTCCGCACCCACCGGCCGGGGGCTATACCGCCTTCAGCCAGCGATGGATGGCATCATTGTCTCTGGAGGGCAACGATGACCGTCTGTGGTGGCTTGGCCATGCATCTCTGATGTTGAGGGTTGATCGACGCTACCTGTTGATCGATCCGGTTTTTTCACGTCGTGTATCACCCGTAGCTTTTATCGGCCCGCAAAGGAAGACCCCTGCGCCATTAAAGGTCGGGGACCTGCCTCATCTGGACGCAGTGCTCATCTCCCATAATCATTATGATCACCTGGACAAACCGACAATCCGCCAGATTATCGCCGCTTTTCCGACGGTAACTTTTTTTGTTCCTGTGGGGTTGGAGCGCTGGTTCTTTCGCCAGGGAGCACACAACGTTGTGAGTCTGGACTGGTGGCAGCAACGCCCCTTTTCCGGAGTAGAAATTCATGCGGTGCCCGCCCGTCACTGGAGCCGGCGTAGTCTGTTCGATAAGAATCGATCTCTGTGGTGTGGTTGGGTCATCAGACACTCCGCATTTAGTTTCTGGTTCTCGGGGGACAGTGGGTTTACCCGTAGTCTGCTGGAAATTCCACAGTACCTGGGACCATTTACGCATGCGGCGTTACCGGTAGGGGCCTTTGCCCCGGAATGGTTTATGAAAAATCACCATATGTCTCCTGCTGATGCGGTGGTATTATTTGAAGCGGCGGGGCAGCCTCAGACAGTCCCCATTCACTGGGGCGTTTTTGAACTGGGTGATGAGGGACTTGATATTCCTCCGCAGGCACTGTCAGAAGCTATGAACCATTACCCGCAGCCTATTGCAGACAGATTTTCTGCCTGGAAAATAGGAGAGAGCCGACCACTATCCTGAGGACTGTTCTGTCCGAACCAGAGGAAGCACTGGTCGCCGGATAACCTGGCGGTCATAATAAAAAAATATAACCAGATTGACAGTTTTGTGACGGTATTATTTCTGTCGGGCAAACCCGATAATATTCTCAGTCACTTTATTTGCCATAATGCAAAACCTGGTTTATGTTTATTTTCTTACTGTTTGATTTCAGGTATTGAATTTAAAATACTGTACAATATTTGGCAGGGTCTGATAGCACATTTTGGTATTTTCTTAGCAGAAATGGCCATATGCATTTCGTGGTATCGTTGTTAACAACCCAGCCCGCGGGGCTTGCGCGATGTTTAAACTGTGTTTTACGTCAATAAATATGCATTAAGTCCAGCAGGGGTATTAAAAATGGCTTGCCATTAATTAAGGGATATGTAATAACAATTCATAGATTAATCGAGGTGCGATTCTGTATATGTATGGCATTTTCAGTAAAGAAGATATGAGTAAAGACGTTATCGTTAGAACTGCTTCCTTTGCCGAACCAAATATTAGTGCCTCATTCAGTAATGTCCCACGTTTTTCTGTAACACTGCCTCCGGGCAAAATAAACATTTAAAGGAATTTGCAAAATGGCAAAGATT